>Ga0209700_101872_pt1 | contig 43574 bp, 17 predicted proteins | sample SiratroredBW_FD_187528 | JGI IMG/M metagenome (GOLD analysis project Ga0209700, IMG submission 187528) | Root nodule microbial communities of legume samples collected from California, USA - Siratro red BW (SPAdes) (version 2) | ecosystem: Host-associated > Plants > Roots > Nodule | place: USA... | reverse complement strand
AATTACTTTTCTTGAAAAAAAAAAAAAAAAAAATACGTTAGTATTTAATGGAAGAACGAAATCCTAATAAAAAAATCTCCTTAAATAAGGGAAATAAATCTCTAGACATAGAGACTGAATTTGGAGCGAATCTACCAGAAAAAAAAAAACTCCAATGCCTTAATTTTAGGGATATCTTACAAACAAATCTATGTTTATTATCTAATCAATCTATATTTATTGTACATTAAATGTGCAATGTTTACACCCTTATGTCAGCACCCTCTCCCCCTTTCAGGATCTGGAATAAATGTCCTCCATTCCCAGATTGGTTATGAGATTATAGAGGTCTAAGGTGTTGAGTCACTTTTGTCAGCATATCAACCACCTTCTGATTTTTCCTTAATGAAGTGTCTATCTATTTCTATGTTTTGTTCTATTGTGCTGAATGGAATTATGTGCAATGTCTATTGTTGACTTAATAACTCAAGTAGAGCTTCATGGGTCCCTCCAAATTAATCTTCAAGTCATCTACGATAATAACTCACGTAGCCCTTGTGCCATGTGCCATGAACCTAAATTCTAATTTAGCGGATGATCTTGCCACCACATTCTGTTTTTTACTTCTCCATATAACTAAGTTCCCACCTAGGAAAGTACAATATCCAGTTGTTGATCTTCTATCAACAAGAAAACCTGCATAATTTGCATTAGTATAGGCTTCAAGAGTCAGTCTCCCATTTCTTTTAAATGGTATTCCCTTTCTAGGGCTGATCTTCAAGTAATGTAGAATTCTATAAGCAGCTTGAAAATGAGATTCTTTTTGTTCATGCATAAACTAACTTGACACGTGTGAGCCAAATGTATTAATTTAACGACAAGTCTCTGATACATCTTATTGTCTACTGCTGATACAACTTTGAGTTTTCAGCATATGGTCTGGGATATGTACAAAAGCAATGGTTCCCTTAATATTAAAGATGGGGAGTGAATTGAAGTATCACCAATTTTCACACACATTTTTGAATTTTCTACTTTCGTTTGAGTTAAAGTTGTTAATTATGCATTTTCTTATTTGTAGTTTCTGAATAGGATATTGTGTGTGTTACTTGATGATACAATCTCCAATATATATTTTTTTAAGCATTTTCTTTTCTTTTGAAACACAGTGAGCATGCTGAAAAATATGGCTACGGTGTAGTGGAGCGTTTTGTTGGACATGGTGTGGGAAGAGTGTTCCATTCAGAACCAATTATCATACACAATCGTAAGTGACCAATTAACTTGCATAAATCATATTGGCTAAAATAACATATTTATTTCTTGGTTCGCTAAAATATGTTTTTAGCTCCTCATGTTTGGGTCATCTTTTTCTTTTAATACTCCAAAATAAAAATTTCTTTTTGTGTTCCCTAAATTTTTGAAAATGATTTTTATAGGTCAAATTTTATTTTGGTTCCCCAAATTAAAAGTATGTTTTTAGTCTCTTAAATTGAAAAAGAAAAGTGAATTAATATTTCTAATTCTATATTGAATGTGACACTTTTGCTTGATTCCACTCCTTTAGGTAAAAAATTAAAGGATAGAAAATTAAAAAAGAAATTATCCATAACATCTATGTCAAACTTTTTATATCTATGTTTAAGTGACTAACAATATGTTTTCTAACAATTCTTTAGATAAAATATTGTTATAAATAGCATAATATTAGGATAAAAATATTCTCAATATCTCCATGGTAATTAGGAAAAAATATTTTCATAATCTTTATATTAATCTTAGCATATTTTTATTTCCCTATTTTAAAGGATTTGGTTATTACAAAATACAGATGATGTGAATGTAATTGGTATGATTGTTATCGATAAAATAATTCTTTATTTCCTAACATAGTTCAAGTTGGTATTCGAGCTCCCGATCTTGGGAGACCTTTTCCCACTACCTTGTTATCAGCCACCACAACCATTGTTGTTGAGGTTAGTGGTGCGCCAGAAAGGTGTGGCCTACTCCAACAATCAAAACACCAATAGGTACATGGTTAGCAGAGTTGCCACAAAGGTGTACATGTGCCTTGCTTGGAAAGCCCACTTGTTGTCGCCCTAGATAGGGTCAACCAGATCACCTGAGCACATGCTGAGGGGTGGTGACGTCTCTTTTGACTTCGATTTGGGAAGATCTTAGTCTTTTTGTTCTTTTGCCAAATAGGTTCTCTTTGTTACAAATCAAAGCGACAAGGACTAAATCTTTGTTACATCTTAGTTTTGTGTTGTTCTTTTTGGATGTTTGGAATGAAAGCTTACAGAGAGGAATTTGATCGTTTGAGAACAATGATTGAATCAATGACTAAGTTCTCTAGATCGTATACCGTATCCATGAAAGTAAGAGTACTTCAATATTACTGGTTGTATGTCTAGGGTGTTCGGGATCTTGATTCAGGAGCAACTAATCACATGATTCCATTTTCTAAGCTCTTTAATTGGTATGTCAAAATTACTAGAGAACAATTTATTACAGTTTCAAATGATGATAGCTACCCACATGTTCCACAACTGATTAGTAATCTCACCTTTATATAAAACCTTACAAAAGATTTTTAGGATGAGGAGTAAGGTGGGTTGTATCTTTTGCAACCCAGGGACCAAAAGAAAAAAACAAAGGTCATAAGCCAACAAGTAACATAAGAAACATGGGCAAGTTTCCAAATATGCCTTCACTGTAAAAGACTTGGGCATCTCTCATTCAACCTTATCAAACCCTTGTTCCCTCATTTTTTGTTCACTAAAGAGTATGTTGAGTCTTTTAAATGTGATATTTATGAACTGTCAAAGCATCACCAAACATCTAATCTTTGGTGAAGTAATTTCCCATTTGACTTGTTTCACTCAAATGTTTGAGGACCTATTCTATAATCTATTTTTGAAGCACAATGGTTTATTACTTTGATTAATGGTTGTACTCATGTCACGTGGACGTACATTATGAAAAGTAAGGTCTTTCAAATTTTTGTTAATATTTTCCATCTTGTCCAAAATCAATTTGAAAAAAATCAAAGCAATTAGGTCTGATAGTGGTATTGAATTTGTGAATTATGAATTCTCCAAATATTTGTCTCATAATGGTATTGTTCATTAGCTAACATGTGTTAGCACTCTAGATGTCTCTTCCCAAAACCTATTGAGGAAAAATTGTGTTAATTGCTACATACCTCATGAAGAGGTCAACCATTTGTATCTTAAATAACGTTAGTCCTATTAAGTCATAGAATCTAAGGAGTTCTTATTGAATAGAATCATAGAATGGGAAGTGAAGAGAGCTCTCCTGGAGAAAAAACCCAATATTAGAGATTGGTCGACATGTGCAGCAATGGACAAAATTCTTCAATACTTGAAGTCAAACCTAGGAAAGGGGTAGACTATGCAGTTAGACTATGATGTAGACTATGCAGTTAGCGTGGTAAGTCAATTATGCATGATCCAAGAGAAAGACACTTGCAAGTAGTTCACAAAATTCTTCGCTACTTGAAGTCAACCTAGGAAAGGGGGGCTACTCTTAGGAAAAAAAACAAAAACACTTTGACCTTAAAGAGATATACTGATGTAGACTATGTAGATTCTCTTACAGACAAGAAATGTACCTTTGGTATTGTATGTTTATTGGAGAAAGTACAGTGACTTGGAGAAGCAAAAAAAAAAAAAACAAGATAGTTTATATTATTTTAGTGCTGAAGTTGAATTTGGAGCCCTTGCTCAAGGTGTGTATGAAGGACTTTAAATAAAGATCATATTAGATGAACTTAAAATAAAGGTTGACATCCCATGCCATTGTATTGTGATTATAAGTCAGTCATCAAATTTATTTCTTTATTTTACAGGATTTGATTATTATAAATAGTGATAAGAATGTAATTGATGTGATTGTTATCAATAAAATAATTCTTTATTTTCTTACATAGTTCAAGTATTAACAAATAATATTATCATAAATTTGTTCATGATTTTAATCCCTTAAATCTAATGAAGCTAAAGGAAACATTGTATTCACACACATACGATCTATTTATGACCACTATACCTTGATCTCAAAATAAAAACATAAGTGGAAACTCTATTCATGACAACATGACAAAGAACAAGGAAGGTAGAAGATAGGAAGACATTACATCATTGTGGTCGTAGTACACTAATCACTCAGGCCGCAGGTATAAGGAGAGGGGAAAATGAGAAAGAGAAGAATTTCTAACATTGTTAAAGTTGTTTTCTCAAATTAAACGCATGTTAGTTACGACAACAAATCTCATCAATATTACCTTGAAAATCAAAATGAATTATTTCAAACTTGGAAGACTTAGAAAACCACTTTTACATTGGGGAACTACAGAAATATTTTTAATATGGAGGACTAAAAAACTTACTTTTAAAAATGGTAAAACAATTTAAAAAGTGTATTTAAATATTATGAAAAACCAGGAGGTATGGTTTATTTTGGAAAACCAAATCTATTTTTCCCTCCAAATCAAATTGATATTTTTGGCAAATTGGTTCATCATCAAAATTTGTTGTGAACCAGTTTTAAACCGGTTTTAGACTGATTTTGGTTCAAATCCAGTTTTAAATTTGTTTCTAAACCAGTATTTTGAACCCTTTTTTTCTTGTGAATCCAAATTTAAATCTGGTTGAGGAAAATTTCTTAGGTTTAAAAACCACTTTACATTATTTGGATTTTTAAAATATGATTTGGTCTGATATACTTCAATTAGATTTGTTGCGCGACCCTTGTTTTTCGTTGTAACTCAGTTGCTTTGTACTCCAAAATATTAATGTTAAAATTGAAAATGTTTTTCATTTTAAATCTTGATACTAGCAGAGCATTCATTCAAGACTACTAATTAACTTTTATGTTCTTTGGAAGAGCTGAAATGTTGATTAATCAGTGATTGGTTGTGTTTCATATTATCTTCATTTTTTACCCATTTATGACTGATCACAGTAGAAGTAGGTTGTGATTTCGGACAAACATACTTGGTATAGGCGTTCGAAGTCACCTATTGGTTGGGGCTAATCTAGCCATCATTATTACTAAGAATTATGTGAGCAATTGTTCGTACAATATATTTTACATATTAAAACCTTCCATGTGCCTTTGGTCCTTGCTACAATGCTACCCTCAGAAGACATTTAATTTTAACAGTGTTGGCCAGAGAATTGTCCACATTTCAAGCCTACAGAGTGAATGCGGGTGTCTTAAAAGCCATTTATACAACTTCGCATAACATAGACCTGGCCCCCTCTGTTCCCTCTTGTTTTCCTTGATACTATTTTTCCTAACAGATTTTTAATTTTTGTACCATTTCTTTGCAGGAAATGAAAGGCCAGGTCGCATGGTTGAAGGTCAAACATTTACAATTGGTAAGTGAATTCTTAATTGTACCAAGAATCTGAGGTGATAACAGTTAGAGTAGCTATTTTAGTAGTTTGTCGAGTAATTATAACCAAATTAGTTAGCTGATACCAACTAGCTACTAGTTAACTAACTCTAAATAGTTAGCATGAGTATGATGTAAGGCAGTTCTCACTTTTGATAGACAATTGTGATTCTCCTTCTTTGTATTCTTTCAATGTCATGAAAGTCTCAAGGTTCTTTCTATGATAGATCTTTGTGCAATTTGAGATTCTTTGAGCTCATTAGTTCCTAGTATCTTCTATTAGCTACCATTTCAACTGGTATCGTCAGTCTTGTTCCTTTGGCGTGCCTCTTCCAGCCATGGCAGAATTTACATGATCTCAAGCAGCTTTACTTGAGGTAGAAGAAATATTGGAAACTCGCTTTTCTGAGAAAATCGAAATGAAGATGATGGAAATTGTGGGTCTGATGTAAAAGACATTGCACGATTCACTGAATGAGACATTAACTGAATTGTTGCAGCAAAATCATGATGATCATGAACCAGGAGGACAAAGGCATCACAATTTAGAGGATGATCATGGGATCATCTCATCAAGATTCTGGTTCTAGTACACATCGTTATCAATCACGTGCTCCTTATGCTTGTAGGACTAGGTTGGCTAGTATCGATTTCCCAAAATTCAATGGTGAAAATGTAAATCAACGGATTTATCAATACAAAATGTATTTCACAATTGACCTAACTCTTTGGGGAATTCAAAGTGTGGTTAGCAGTAGTGTATTTTGAAGGCAAGGCAACGCAATGGTATCATGCTTTCGCAAAATCTATAAAAAACGATAATTAGCCAACTTGGACTGCATATGTTAAATTGTTAAAAGACGGATTTGGGAAAGTTTATGAAGATCCCGTGATTGAATTAATGAATTTGAAGCAACATTCTATTCTTACCATATATCATGAAGAACTTGATGCCACAATCAATCAATTTGGATTTACTACCAGATTATGATCATAGCTAGTTTTTGGGAGATTAAAACATGATATCCAAATGCTAGTGAGAACGTTCCAGCCTACTACTGTAATGGAGGCATTTTCACATGCCAAACATTATGAATCAGCATATCAAAGTGGTCGTCTAGCTAAGCCTAATCCTCTTTAGGGTAATTCTAATCCCTTACTGTCCAACAAACCTGTTTCTACTATGGAATCACAGGTGGATTCCCAGAGGAGAAGGTGGGCAGAAGTTTAACACCTGCTTATATGAATGAAAGAAGGGTTAACGGCCTATGCTATGTTTGTGAGTAACCCTTCATATATGAGCATAACTTAATTCACAAGAAAGTTTTGTTTAACATGGTAGAAGTGGAAGATGATGAGGAAGATGAAGAGACATTACAACAGAGACACTTGTAAGAGGAACATTAAGAACTAGTGACTTTGGAGAACCAGACTTCCGTTACTGCAGTCATTGGGATCATAGGTGTTGGAGATTTCATATCTATTACGGATAAAAACCAAAATATAGTATATAAGTAGGTTTAAATCTCATTTTATAAGTCAATTTAGTTAGGTTGAGTTAGGTTTAAAGTCCACTTTCTAATAATAGGCTTTAGAACCATGAGAGTCATTGGTAACTAGAGAAAAAAAAAATGCATATACTCATCAACAGTGGCAGTACATTGAAAAAACTTTAATTGGATTCTACAGCACAATAATTTTCAAGCAAATATGATATTGATTCCTTTGGGTTGCTGTGACAAAAGACATGTTCTGAGGGATTCTACCGAGTGTAATGTGCAACTAATCAAGAATCAACTGATGGAGACAGCAATCCTAAATAGAGTACATTTGTCCATGATTTAAGTTTGTCAAGATGAGGGAATATTGTCGCAAAGTCTGACAACACGTTAGTTAAGTAGTTATAACTGAATTAGTTAGTTGATGACAGCTAACTTCTAGTTAACTAACTCTATAAATAGTTAGCCTTTGCATGATGTAAGGCACTTCTCACTATTGTAATTTCTCCTTCTCTGGATTTTTCCTATATCATGAAAGTCTCGAGAAGTCTCGAGGTTCTTTCTATTATAGAGCTTCCTGTGAGATCGCTTCGAGCTCGTTAGCTCCTAGTATCTTTCTTATGTTCTATTAGTTACCATATCATAACTGCTACTTTTTTTTTTGCCATACATGCTTCCTATGAAGCCCAGATAAGAGATACAACACAACACTAATGAGGGCAATTTCCCTTGGTAGAAAGAAGTTGTAGGGACGTGTTTGGTTTTAAGAAATGCTTCTGTTTCCATTTTCTGTTTTCACTAGGAACAAAAACGTGAAATTTTCCACTCAGTCATTCCTTTTTCTGTCTACCTGTGGGTGGTATAGCATTTTGTCGAGATTCATCATTATTTCTACATGGTAATAAAAATTGCTACATTATAATTTAGAATTAAAATTGTCCTTGCATAATTTTGTGATGCCTTTATAGGTCATATCCGCCACCTTCCATTCCAGAATGCATCACAGGATTTGAAATTTCGTTATGAAAACCTGTGACTTTCTCATCTGTACATCTTGTGTTCAAATGAAAATAACAATCTAAATCATGTCACTTATTTTATTTTCATGCTGATTCTGAATTTCTGTGGTTTACTCTGCATTTTTTTTACAAGTGTTAATACGTTAGCTTTTGTTAGTGGGGAAATTCAAACCTAGAACCTGTCCCTCATTCACTTTTACCATTAACTTCGGTTTGCTCTGTATTGATCAAGCTGGGAGTTTAGTCTTGAAAGTTTTTGATCCCTTATGAACTCTACTTAAATTTCAGAGCCGATTCTTTCTATGGGAAGCATTGATTCTGTTACATGGCCAGACAACTGGACAACGTTAACAGCTGATGGTAGTCCAGCTGCACAGTTTGAGCATACCATTTTGATTACTAAGACTGGAGCCGAAATTTTGACTACATGTTGATACGGTAATTGTTCCTTTAATTTGCACTCACCATCTTATGAAATCTGAGTAGAGTTTGTGTCTAAATTGTAAATATGTGCCTTCCGGAGCTGCAATACCAAATTCTCTAGTGCACAAATTTTCTTATATGATAGCCCCACTTTAGAGACATACATTAAGAAGTTCATATTTCTATCAGAAAGTACGAGTTTATGACATTGCATTCAGAGTTCTCTGCTCAGATAACTTTTCGCTACCAATTGTTTGATCTTATGCTTGGAAGTTGTCGGAAAGAGTTTAAGCTGAGTTTTCATATAAAGTGGTGGAAATTAGCCATGGGACTGCTTCATAAGTCTGTTGTATTCTAGATGAATCACGAGCTAAATTGCAGATTGATATGTGGAGAAACTTATAACTAACAAATTAATGATAACATCGACTTTTTATTAGAATTAGCAGAAGCACAATCAAATTAATAAAAAGTCGATGTTATTATTAATTTGTTAGTTATAAGTTTCTCCGTATATCAATCTGCAAAAGCTCAATTAAATTAATAAAAAATCGATGTGCGGTTTCCCATTCAGTAAGAATCCTGGGACTAAATATTAAGAAATATACAGGCTCGCAAAAAGTGGTAGCGTTCTTCCTGCACCTCCTTGACTTCTTCTTGCACTCCCATATTATTTAAATACCGAAAATATCCTTTTTAGTTCTTACAATTTAGAATATTTTGTATAATTTAGAATATAATTTTTTTTTTATATTTCGAATTATATAATCTATAATATAATTTTTTTTATATATTTCAGATGGTAGGAATTATATTCTAAATTATATAATTTAGAATATATATTTCTTTTACATTTTAGATTATATTCCAGATGAAAGGATGGTACAATTTTGAAAAAAAAAAAGTTGTATTTCAGATTATATAATTTCTGTATTGTAATTCTGAATATAAAGGGTTTAAGAGTCGTATGGTTTATTTAATTTTTTTTTTATTAAAGGTGTGATGGTCAATTTGACGGGCCTAAGAAGATGCAAGAAAGATTGCTTCTTCCTGCGCCTCCAAGCATTTTCCTACAATAATAAATGTTAAAATATAATTTTATTTTTTAAAAATATATTTTAAATCAATCATATCTTTCATTTTCATTCACTTTTGGATTGTAGAATCTGCAAGTTATTTGATTTAGGAAGGGTTTAGGGTTATTCGATTTAAATGACTTGTGAATTGAGTAATTTGTAAGTTTTAAATTTTTCAAATGACCTGTAGATTGTGTAATTTGTAAGTCTTAAATTTTTCAAATAACTTAGGGATTATGTAATCCGTAAGTCATTAGAGGTTTTATAATCTGTAATGTTTTTTTCATACATCTCTATTATTAAATATATATCATTTGTGGATTATATAATCGATAAGTATATATCACTTATTAATTATATAATTTGTAAGGATATATCATTTACGGATTTTACAATCTATAACTCAAGAACTCAAGTTCTAGGTTATAAGATCAATGTTATTTACTTATATCTAAATTTGAAATATTAAAAGTTAAAGAAGATACTATAAGAATCAGTCTCCAAATAGAAAATATGATGGCAGGAAGAATGCGTCCATAAAGTATGGTACTTTTCAACTTATCGTATGGGAATTGGGTTGGATATATGATAAATCGAGTTTTACTGCAAGTTGCATATATTGTTATTGAAAACAAGCTCTTACATTGTTTTTTTGCACATTAAATTAACAATAGCTAAGGACAACGAACTTCCCGTGAAACCTAATTTCTTGACATTTAGTTGTATTTTTAACTAAAAAACGACCAAGAAGCGATGTGTCGTGTGATGTTTTGCGTAAGGAATTTTGTATATTAAAATATAGAAAAGCAGCCAAACGTGTGAAATATCGTAAATTGTATTTTATATTGACTAGTAATATTTTTTTACCAGAGACTTGACTTAAACGTTGGTTTTACTAGTTAGTTAGTTAGAAAGAAAGAACGCAGCAAATGCCAATTTTTATTTTTTTTTATTTTATACTTGAGGAAAATGAGCATGGAAAGAAAATTCATGTAAATGGTAAAACGAAAAACTCCTAATTTGGGAAAAGAAAGCTCTGTGGGCCTCATTTTCTAACCTTACCGTCCACTTTCGTTTCACACCTCCCAAAATACTCCAACGTTTTAAAAGTTAAAACAATTATTCTATAGAATTTTCCATTTATAAAGCTCCTTTGACGAGGCATTCATCACCATCAATGGCTTCCGTGAGCTCTCTGAAAATGATTTCTTCCTTCAAACTCTCCCATTCAAGTTCTAGCCCTCCTTTTCAAACCCAAAAGAAAGTAGGTTCTAGTCTCTTTCAATCCCTCCCAACCAAAGCTTTAAAATTCCCAGCTACTCTTGTTTCTACATCTAGAAGAAGTGCTGACCACACCACAACCACTGCATTCTTCTTCAATAACCAAAAGCAGCATCAAGATTCTCAAAAGCCAGGTAAGTGCTTTTCAGATCCCTTGCTAGATCATATCATATATATACACAAATTTCAATAACACAGCTCATGTAAAAGATCACAACTTTCCCTCTTGGTAACCTCACAAAATCACTAGTAGCATTTTCTAGCCATAATTTTTAGAGAGCTAGCATTCCTCACAACACAAATTTGTTCATTTATCTAGCCAAATTTCAAGAACTCTTTGTCTATGAGATCAATGAACGGGACAGAGGGAGTCCAGCATTCCTGAGGCTAAGCCAGAAGCCTGTGAACTCTCTAGGAGATTTAGTGCCTTTCAGCAACAAGTTATACTCTGGAAACTTGGAAAAGAGATTAGGAATAACTGCAGGGTTATGTGTGCTGATACAGCATGTTCCTGAGAAAAAGGGTGACAGATATGAGGCCATTTACAGCTTCTACTTCGGAGACTATGGCCATATATCTGTGCAAGGAGCTTATCTCACATACCAAGACACATATCTGGCTGTCACAGGAGGCTCTGGAATCTTTGAAGGCGTGTCTGGACAAGTGAAACTTCATCAAATTGTGTTCCCTTTCAAGTTGTTCTACACCTTCTACTTGAAGGGTATTCCTGATTTGCCTGCTGATCTACTTGGCAACCCTGTTCAACCTTCACCACAAGTTGAGCCATCTCCAGCTGCTAAGGCTGCTGAGCCTCATGCTTCTTTAACAAACTTCACCAATTGATCTTCCAACTGAGCCCTTTCCTCTTTCAAAGAACTTTAGTTTTGCATTTGGTCCCAGAATAAAAAAGAGTCTTGGTGTTGCATATTTACTATGTCATTGAATCTTCTTTTGGCTATGTTGGACTAGATTTTGCAGATGTGTTAGGTGAAACATAAATCGAGTTTCATTTGTGCTCATAATTGTGGAGGCTATTCTTCAAACAAAACTTTGATCATGAGTTCAAATTCGAAAACAATCTCTTTCTACCTGTTAGGATACTATATACAATGATCCTTCTATATATATACTTTCTGGTATTAAACTCATACAATTAATTATATTTAAGGTATAGTTATCTGCTGAAGAGAGGGATCTAGTAATTATTACTTTTAATTGTGTGTTTTTTAATGTTAATTACAACATAACTAATATGATAGAGAGATGAATTTAAAAAAATCTATTATAAAATTATATATATTATACTCCATGAAAGATTAGAACATAAGAGAATATAGATATATTTTTCAGAACAAAAGTTTATTGTTCATCTTTTCTTTTCTTTTTTTAAGAAAAATATTCTGTATCTTCTGACATCAAATAAAATAAAACTTTTATAATATCAAATAATAGAATTATTAATAAAGATAAAAAGCACACCTCTGATATACTTTCAGATGCTGAGGAATCTTTTGGCATCTATTAGTTTTAGTTTTCTTTGTCTGAAGTTGATAAGACTACAAAGAGGCATGCTATAGGAATCACCATTTGGACAGAACATTGATTGGTATTTCAACCCTTTTAGCATTAAATTAATTAAAGGTTTCATCTAACTTCATGTGGCCCTTATTGAACTGAAAATAGCACTCTACTCTCTTTGATTGATAGTAACTGCAAATGCTAGAAAAATGTTAGTCAAGTGAAGAAACGTGGTAGGACACACTTTCAAAATGTGGAGTGACATGTGGGTTGTGGCTGTAAAAAACAACTTCGATGAAAGGAGAAAGGAAAATGACATTGAAGATACGACAAATAATATAACTCTTTTATCATCGCTTAGATTTGAACATCGTTTATAGTTGACTATTTATGTGGAAAATTCAATCATGCTATAAATTTTATTTAAATAGGATCCAATGTAGGTGGTCTACAAATCATAAATTTTATTTAATATATAAGACTAAACAAATGGTTGATATCATCATCTATATTAATTGGAATCTTTATTATCCTCTGTGGTGAGTTTGGTAGAACAGTGAGAGTAAAAATAGAAATGATACAAATAAATGGGTTTATTTGTGACATAGAGATAAGAAAGAGAGTGAAATAAAGTAAATCTTATTGGTACCTTTTTATTTTATTTCTTCATCCATTTTTACTATTTCTTTTCTATTCTTTTGTTTTATTTTCTGTTTCTTTTCAACAAAAAAAATTAATTTTAGTTTATTTTCCTTTTATTTTCTCTTATTCACCCGTTCGGAAAAGTACTTTGTATGTGTTTGAACTCTTTGTAATTAACTTACGGTTCATTTGCACTAATTTTTCGTTCGCATTATTCAATACTTCACTCATGTTTATTTTTTCCTTTTTAAGAAAAGAAAATAAGTTATTTTCACTTTGTCTAACACCACAAAACTCCTCACTTACCATTGGGCAAACATGTGAATGGAAACCGATTGATGTATTCTCATAGCTAGGTATAAAATAAATAGGTAACCCGAGAGCATTTCTTGTTTTCAGGTATAAAATAAAATAGATGTTAGAAACCACCACGTCTGATACTAACTATTTGACAAATTAATGTGACGATGACTTAGAAAAAATAATAATTTTTAATAATAAGACTATTGTATATAGGAAAAGTTGAAAATTAAAATAGACTTTTATGAGAAATTTTGTATTGTCATTCTTTTCTTCCTGTTTAGGTTTTCTCTTTATTGTTTTTGCCCTTTAGTCTGCCTTTTTCTTTGTTTTGCATTTTACTCTGTTACATGTGTGGTTGTTTTTTTAGCATTTTTCTTTTTAATATCTTCTTTTATTTAAATAAGTTCATTTTCAATACATTTTTCATTTCAAAAAAGTTATATTTATATTCTTAATCACATCAATAAAATTTGTCCTTGTCAACTAATGGTTGTCATAAGGTGTGGTATTTTTCCACAGGTTGTCAAATATCATTTTTCAATAAACTATTAAGAAATTACTTCCTTAACCCCTACTTTTTAACCTGCACCACAATAATTAGCTGAAATGACTAAGTTGCCCTGTCTGCTTCTCCTTCATTACATTCGGCTGCTGCTGCTGTTGCCATCTATGCTATTGCAATCGTTTTGGAAGTTTATTCTTGAAATATATTTTAAAACATGCATTCTGGAAAGTATTATATATATTTTAGAATATTTATTCCAAAAACCTTAGAAAATTTGTAATAAAATCTATTTCGTGTTTTAGAAATTTTATTCCAAAAATTTTATTTCAAAATTTTCATAATACTTTGAAAAACGTGTTTTGAAATGTATTTCGTAAATTTTGAAAAAAAAAAAATCCTTTTAAAACAGACAATCTAAAAATCACTATAAAATAATCATTTTAAAAATTGTAAAAGATAGAGATCCAAATTGAGGAGGAGATCCAGGAATCAATTGCCGTACATTTATTAACTTACATTATTTTTCAACACCCAGAACGACATTAATAAATTTGTGATATTGGAACATTGATGACCTCATCGAGACCTGAGATTCATTGAACCATGGTCTCTTCTTATTTTTCTTACAGGTTTAGAGCTAACAAAATTATTAATATCAACAATAAACTATTTATATAAACTTTTTTTAAAGAGTTTAGATAAATTCCTTAACAAGTAGAGAATAAAAGAAAAAACATTTTTATATCAAATGTTTTAAATTTCAAAAGACAAAAACAAATATTTATAGCTATAGTGGAATCTCATGCTAAAACATATAGCTTTAAAGACTTCGCGATCCATTCGAGGATTGATGAGAATAGCTATGATTCTTTCGAAAGCTTCTTCATGAACTTCTTCGATTTAAAATTGATTTCCTTCTTTAAAAAAAATATAAGATTTTTGTGCCAAAATTAAAATTATTATTTTTAAGTAATTTATCCTTTCTAATAAAGATTGCATTTGCTTTCCATTTCGAGACAAGACCTTGAAGTTTTGATTATAGTCAATTACTTTTATAAGAACAATGAATTCTACAAATTCAGCTGCCCAATCCCAAGAGCACATTTTAAAGTATTTACCTTTGATTCATCTTTTCTCATTCTTTCAAAGATTAATTCATGTTTTCTCACTCTTTCAAAGGATGACTTTTAGTTACATACACAAAGGAAAAATATATTTCTCTCACTACCAATTTTCACTGCATACTCCTTGGTGTTCCTTGATTTTTTTTCCACGGGACTTCTGCAAGTTTTGCAATTTCTTGGAGTTGCCTTGATAATAATGTTTCTCAAACTGCTAAAATTTTTATAGTTGGTACTTCTTTGATATAAGCTAGGTATATTGAAAATATATCAGTGTGGATATTTTCAAAATTTTACAAAAATTCAATAACAGAGCGGTTTTTTCTGTGTATCTAACAGAGAAATTATCAATATAATCCTATAGTATATGCCTAACAAGAACGAGCAATGCTCAATCAATATCACCAGAGACCCAATTTCATCTGCATAATGCAATACCGGAAGTTTAATGAGAAACAGTATGAAATAGAAGATTTCAAAGAATTGAGGAATTAGAAGGAAGGAACTTACAGTGCATCACACGCCTATTCTTTCAATCCTTTTGCTTTTTAACCGAATTCCTTGCCACATGTCTCCTTCCTTTGCCCTTCTGCCCCAATGTGTTTGTATCATTGCCCCCACCATTGAAAAGAACCTTGTCCTCAAGGTTAAAGTGAGGATATTGGCCCTGCATGTCAGAGAAATGCTCCCAAGTAGCTTTCTCAGTTGTCATTCCTTGCCACTGAATAAGAACCTCTTCTTGCCACTGAGCGTTTTTCTTAATCATACGATTTCCCAAGAGAGATTGAGGTTGTAAGGGGCAACTTTTTTCGTTTAGGATAAGAGATTCTGGAAGACAAGCAGGTTGAGGTGGACCTTCACATTTCTTCAAGACAGAGACGTGAAAAATAGGATGAATGTGAGCAGATGAAGGAAAAAGTAGCTTATAAGCCACTGGTCCAATGCGTTCTATAATTGGAAAAGGCCCAAAGTAGCGCATAGATAATTTTTGGTTCCAGATTAAACGTAGAGAGTGTTGTCTATAGGGTTGCAACTTTACATAAACAAAATCCCCCACGTTATATTCGAGCTCCCTTCTATGATGGTCTGCTTGGATTTTCATTCTCAATTGAGCCTTCTGAATATTCTGTTTTAAAGAGTCTAATAAAACATCTCTGGTTTGAAGTTGTTTTTGGAACCCATCAGATTGCTCCGTAAGCTTGTTAATGGCGGATTGCATAGTCTGCATACGTGTATTATCCGCCATTGCGTCAATGAAAGCACCAATTGATATACGCTGGGTATATTGAAAATATATCAGTATGGGTATTTCTAAAATTCTGTAGAAATTCAATAAGAGAGTGGTTCTTCCTGTGTATCTAGCAGAGTGGTTCTTCCTATGTATCTAACAGAGAAATTATCAGTATAATCCTATAGTATATGTCAAACAAGAAAGAGCAACGCCCAATCAATATCACCAGAGACCCAATCTCATCTGCACAATGCAATACAGGAAGTTTAATGAGAAACAAAATGAAATAGATGATTCCAGATAATTGAAGAATTAGCAGGAAGAAACTTACGGTGTATCACACGCCTATTCTTTCAATCCTTTTGCTTTTTAACCAAATTCCTTATCACGTGTCTCCTTCTTTTGCCCTTTTGCCCCAATGTGTTTGTGTCTCCTTCTTTTGCCCTTCTGCCCCAATGTGTTTGTATCAAATAGTTTATGAGAAATTATATCGGAGTTGCAATTACGTAAAGAAAATGATTATTCCCGATACTAGTGATTAACTTAGATTGTGAAAATAATAGTTCGTACCCAAATATAATTATTTTAAGGAAATTTACCTTTTAAGTAATCTGAGTTGAAAACTAGAAAAGTAGAAGGATATATTAAACAAATTAAATTAGAAACTTCGCGTTAAAATATGTGTATAAAAGTTTCTTTGCGTGTTACAAGATGTTCACAAGGTGGTTAATATTTATTGTTGTTGTGAATGATAATATGAGCCAGAGGTGGGTGCCTCTAAATTAACCAAGTTACTGATTCTTTTAACTCTATTAAGATTTTGTGTATGTGATTGAAACTAAGATAAAGGGTCGTGTGTATATTTCTTAACCTTCAACATGGTAATATTATATGAATTATCATGGAAATACCAAAGATTAGTTTCTTCTCTTTAATTTTGTCCTCGAAACTAAGATTTGAAAAAGGGTCAAAATCTATTATCAATTTTTCAATGAAAGGTCAACTATAAAAAAAAAAAAAAAAAAAACTATATGTTACGAGTCTACTTTAGTTGAAACTAATTTTATAATTTTGTAACTTAGAACATAGATCGTTAATTAGTTTTGATCAAAATAATCAGATTTAAATATGATATGTGATCTTGAGTCTAATTTTCACTAATAAAAACTCATATTTTTTTCATTTCACTATTTTATATACATGTCTTCAAATTCAAAGTCCATTCTTAGAATTTTTTTTTCTGTATATAAGATGGAAACTCCTCTCCCACCAAAGAAGAAAATTTTCTCATCCAATAGTTGTTTTTAATTTTCTATATATATTTAAAATGAAGTATAAAATAATTTAAAATATATTTAGAACACTTAACTTATGAACTAGTTAATATATTACTATAACTTCAAATTTAAGTACATTACACTTATTTTAATTGCAATTAATTTTTGCAAATATCGAAATTGATTTAGGTATTTAACATAATGAGATTATACATTAACATATCGATCAATGATATTAAAATTTAAAAATTAATTTAAAACTAAGTGAGAAATAACAATGGACTAACTTACTAGAGTCAAACTTTAAAAGGTTATACTAGTGGATTAACATCTATGGGTTCAGAATTCATGTGGAACATAAATCTGATGATATTAATCAATTAACATCAATTTTTGTTAGTATTTATTCTTTTAACAACATTAAATATATATTTTCATATAGTAAAAATTAAATTTTTGTTACTATTTCTTTATACCGTGGGCTTTATTTGTTAGAGTCTATATGTAAAATGATGGCATTTCCTATGTCAATGTCTAGTTCTGTTTAAAATAAATTTATTGCTTGGCAAAAACAAAATATTACTTTGAGAAATTATAAGAAAATTAGAGAAATACCCTAAATTTAGTTTTAGAAAAATTATATTTCAAGAGCTTCTTTCAAATAATTTTAATAATATAATAAAATGTATTAATACTTTATTTTAAAATAAATTAAAATTAATATAATTAGTTGTTAAATGTTTTTTTTTTAATTTTGAGTTGCTAAGATGTTAAGTTTATTATTATACTGATACAGTATATATGTCGAGATTCAAATGAAAGTAAATCACTGTTCTCAGTGTCAAATATCATCCTCCTTTTAAAAATTAAAGTCATACTAAGATTTGGAGAGAAAAAAACAAGAGAATATTATTTTCAATATTAAATCATAGTAAAAGTTATTATGTAAGGAAAGTGCATGATATATAGCAGAAATTTCAAAACGATACACGCCCTAAAGGAAAGCATAAAACAGATTACAAATTCATACTTCTGACCATAAATGTGACTCCTTCTTCAAGACAAACAATTTATTCGGATTCAACGAACAGCTACTTAGATGATATCAAACACATATATAGTGTTCTCAAAAGCATCAGAATTTGTAATCCAAACCTAAGATATCAAGACTCCGAACTGCATCTGAAACGACACAAAGGGCACGTACCACTATGCACAAACCACTGAATAATGCAATCGTAATGGCTAATATGAGAACAAGGTAACCTTGCTCCTTCATCACCACAACTGAACTTTTCATGGCATATGAAACAATCACCTCCTTCATCTTCAATCCTTAACTTCTCAAGTGTGTTGGCTCCTGCAGGCAAAGATTGTTGTCCACTCTGGGAAGCCATGTTTCGCACGAACTCTTTTGAATGAACATTTTCATCATCAATGAAGCCTGTGGTGTTCACTACATTGTAGAAACAACGGCCCTTGAATAGGGCAGCAAACACATAGAAGTAATCTTTTTCGACCCCACAGTGCTGCAATACTGAGTCACGTAACATTGCAGACAGCTTTGGCACCATGTCACAATCATGGCTCTTCAGAAAAGTTGGTGACAAACCTGCTTTCGCAAGGAAGGCCTCCAAGAACTCTTGGCGAAAAGATGGATATGAAAACAAGTCACGGTAAACATCTGAGATGGGTCTACAAAGTGAAACTTCAGCCGTTGGATCTGAAGTCTCGATGACTATAGTTATAATGACTTTATCATTGCATGAAGTGTAGCTTCCACCGTCAGAGAAGGATGATTGTTCAGGTTCTGTTGCCATGTTCATGAAGAGGAGGTTGATGAAGAATACTTTTGTGTGTCTGCACAAAAGAGTAGAAGGAAGAGAGTAGGTAGGAACTAGGGTTACGCTATTGCTGGTTGAAGAAAATGTAAACCCTGAATATACATTTATAGCGGTGTGAAGAGCGAGGTTTTTTCTGTTTCATGCAGGAAGCGAAGCTTTTGATTTTGTTTTCTTGGTAATAAATGAAAGTTTTGAACAGTTAAAACTTTCCCAGATGAAGAAGTTTTAACATTTCCCAAGATACTAGTGGAAACAGTGTCAGTATTCTTTAAATATCTTTTAAGTTTGCTGTGATTTCTTTATTATAGATATTACACTATAAGTTTATAATAATTATAATTTTATTGAACTAATCTATGAGGTAAATTTACAAATATCATTTATAAATTGTAATATATATTTTTATACAGACATTTTTAAAGAAGAAAGCACAAACACTAATTTACAGTCTCGTGATTTTATAACAATGAATTCTTCTTTAAGTGGAGATCAAACAAAAGTTAGTGTTCAGAATCTATTTGAGTTGGTTTTCGTGTAGCAGTAAACTTTGTTCTAAGGAATTTATTTATTAAATTATAACAATAATTAAGTAAATTTGTATTATCTAAGTAGAAACATATTTTACTTTGAAGAATCTTCTTAATTTTTTTTAGAACATGTCGTCCATAATGTTAAAGTGGTAAAATTACATAAAAAACTAATGTTATTGTATTTAGACACATTAATAATATATAATTTACAATAAAATATTGAATAAATAATAAGAATGTCATAAATGTATTTTTTTCACAAAAATTACAGCAACTATGATTTGATTTTGAATTCCTGATAGAGGAAATGAATTAGAATATATATATATATATATATATATATATATATATATATATATATATATATATATATATATATATATATATATAATACATATATTGACAATTACCAATTTGTGTAGGTAAAGATTTGCTTACTTTCTATATAAAGTCTTCTTGCTTACCTTTAATATAATAAATAAGTATGATAAAGATTTGTAAAATGATATATAATTAAGTAGAATATTAAGATATACATATGTTGATATGTCATACATAAATAAAAAGGATAATTTGAGAGAAATTTTCTTAACAAACAATATTTTTTTGGTAAAATGCTCATCTTTTCATTTTAAGGTATCTTTCTTTAATAAAGATTTTTTATGGAAGCTAGAAGCAACATATAGCTGACCATGACTAAAAAAATGAAGTGAAAGGCAAATTCCAACGTTGGGTATAGTTTGTTTATGTGATTTATTTATAGTAATTGTAAAAGTTAGATTCACAACAAATTATTTCTTGACTATAAATAGGAGACTGACACTTTTTGTTATTTTATGTTTAATTTGTGATAAGAAAGATTTTTTTCCAACATTCACTGTGTTCATAGGTTCATATAGAACCTATAATATAATAATCTTGTCCCATTACATAATCTAGATTTAGGGTTTATGTTTCACAACAACATTAACTTTTTAACTTTTATAATATGTGGTGATAAACCACCTAGAACATTAAAGTGTAAATACTCTTGTTGGTATGAATGATGTATATTTTGGTTTAACTACATAAAATTACAACATATTAGTGTTTACTTAGAAAATGATCGATAATCATGTTATTAGTTTTTTCAACATCTTCATTTTTTCATTTTTTAGTCACACAAGATGCATCTCATTTATGAAATTCTAATTATAGAGTTGTTTGTTGCATTTGTATTGAATCTCTCTTTTTCCATGACATTGCTAGTTCATGGAATACTTTTACCATGTCATCAATATTTGTAAGTCTAATTTCATCTTTTATATATATATATATATATATATATATATATATATATATATATATATATATATATATATATATATGAAATATTAAGCAAAAATCGTGATCTTGTAGATCACATTTGTTATCAATGTATTACTTTTATATTACCTATATATAAAAAAATATTTATACCTTTATACCTTTTTGAATAATTGTCAGTACAAAATAAAAGTCTCTTCCTAATATTATTAATGTCCTGTCTCCCATCTCTACTAAATGATGCATCACAATCTAGAATATCCTTTAATGATGAACCCAATGTCTCTAAAAGATAACATATTCATTAATTATAGGTGCTTCACTCCAAATAAAAGCATCATAATCTAGAATGTCCTTTAATAATGGACCTAATGTGTCTAAAGCATAATATATTTATTAATTATAAGTGTTTCATTCCAAATAACTTTTGAGAGTAAACTCATGCTAATAGTACACTTTTATCACCAAAATTAATTTATGATATTCTAATAATTTACTTATACTTCTCATTCAAGAAAAAAATATTTAGTTATTTTGAAATAAAGAAAGTTATTATTTATTTTATTTTAATTTTATCTTTCAAATATATAAAATATTTTGTATAGAAAATAAAATATATTACAATATAATAAATTGTATGGAATTAAATATCTACTTTTTATTTATTAAAGGATAAATTATATATATTAAAGAATAAATTATTATATATAAATTATTTAACTATTTTCAAATAAATATAAAATTATTCAATTATTTACTTTGTTAAATAAATAAATTAATCAATTATTTATTTATTAAAAGATAAATAATATAAATACTGTACATTTTTTATTTTGAAAAGAGAATCATTATTCTTGTAACTATTGAAATAAAAATATATTATTAAATATTAAAATATTTTTTAAAAGTAATTATAAAAATATAATTTTTTTAATTTTATTGTAGGTAATTTCTTCATTGTGTGGGTGGCTTTTTATTGTAAGTAGTTATTTGAATTAAAAAAGTAATTATTTAAAAGATAAAGTTATAAGAAATTATATATGTAGTCGTGTACCTCTTTATATATTGTTAGATACGTGATCCATACGAATAAAAAAAAATTTAACATCATTATATAAAATTATCAAAGAAAAAATATATCTAACCATATTGTAAACTTAAATAAACCTTATTACCTTGTTGTCATCTGGTTTAAAGAATACGAATGACGATTCGTCATCCTTCTAAGTGTTTCATTATTTTACAAATACAGTAAGAGTGTCAATTATTAAAAATTACAAAATAAACAAAAAAAATACATATATTGACAATTACTTATTTGTGTTGATAAAAGTCTGAATGCTTACTTTATCTTTAATATAACAGATAAGTATGATGAAAATTACTTAGTGTCGTGTAAAATGATGTATAATTAGGTAGAATATTAAGATATATATATATATATATGTGTGTGTTCATATGTCACATAAATAAAAAGGATAGTACTTGATTTTGAGAGAAAATTTCTTTAGAAACAATATTTTTGGTAAAATTTTCATCTTCTCTTTCACCGTATCTTTTATTAATAAAAAGATTCTTTTTTTTAAAGCTTGAGACACGTCTTAACAAAACATATAATTAATTGACCATAGACTAAAAATAAGTGAAAGGCAAATTTCAAAGTTGGGTATAGTTGGTAGATGTGAGTTATTTATAATAATTATAAAACTTAGATTTACTAAAAATTGCTTCCTAATAAGTAAAAATGGGAGATTGACACTTTTTGTTATTTTATGTTTAACTTGTGGTAAAAAAGAATTTTTTCAAACATGATTACCCATCAAATATGTTTATTGTAGAACCATGATATAATAATCTTCTCTCATTACATAACTTAAATTTAGGATTTATGTTTCATAATAACATTAATAATTTTTTAACCTTTACAATATGTTGTGTCAAGCCACTTAAATCAATAAATTATAAGTATTCTTGTTGGTATAAATAATGTGTCTTCTTCAACCTCAATGACAATATATTATGTGTTCACTTAGAAAATGATCAATAATCATGTTATTATCTTTTTCAACACCTTATGGCTTATTGAGTCACACAAGATACATTTGATTTATGAAATTCTATATATGAAGTTGTTTGTTATATTTATATTTAACCCTTCTTTCCCATGATATTGCTAATTTATGGAATATTTTTACCATGTCATCAATTTGTAGGTTTAATTTCATCTTCTATATGCATGAAATATTATGCAAAATTCAAGATCTTGTAACCATCACATGTTTTGTTGTCAATGCAATACTTTTGTGTTATCTATAATGAAAAGTTAACAACACATATAGAAAGGATTTGCACCTTTATACTAATTCACAGTATCTAACAAAAGTCTTCTCTTAATATCATTACTGTCCTGTCTCCCATTCCCACCAGATGAAGCATATCACATTCTAGAATGTTTCATTAGATGAAACATATCACATTCTAGAATGTCTCATCAGATGAAACATATCACATTCTAAAATGTTTCATCAGAAGAAACATATCACATTCTAGAATGTCTCATCAGATGAAGCATCACATTCTAGAATGTCCTTTAGTGATCTACCTAACTCTCTACAACATAACATATTTATTAATTGTAAGTGTTTCATTTCAAATAACTGTTAGGAGAGTAAACCTATGTCAACAGTACACTTTTATCACCAAAATTAATTTATGATATTCTAATAATTTACTTATACTTCACCTTCAAGAAAAAAAATTAGTTATTTTGAAATGAAGGAAGTTATTATTTATTTTATTAAATAAATAATAATATTTAGTTTTATCTGTCAAATATATAAAATATTTTAAAAATTATTTTGAATAGAAAATAAAATATACTACAATGTAATAAATTGTATGGAATTAAATATCTACATTTTATTTATTAAAGGATAAATTATATATATTAAACAATAAAGTATTATATATAAATTATTTAACTAGTTTGAAATAAAGAGAAATTATTTAATTATTTACTTTGTTAAATAAATAAATTAATCAATTATTTTATTTGTTAAAAGATAAATAATATAAATACTGTACATTTTTTTTGAAAAAGAATTATTATTATAACTATTGAAATAAAAATATATTATTAAATTATAAAAATATTTTTTTAAAAGTAATTGTAAAAATAAATATTTTTTTAATTATATTGTTGGTAATTTTTTTAATTGTGTTGGTGGTTTTTTTTAATGTAAGTAGTTATTTGAATTTAAAAGAAAAAGTCATTATTTAAAGGATAAAATTGTAAGAAATTATGTAGTCGTGTACCTCTTTATAAATTCTTAGATTAAATTAATATATATATATATATATATATATATATATATATATATATATATATATATATATATATATATATATATATATATATATATATATATGTCAAACCTAATTTTGGATTTGATTGCTTTAATTAATATGGTGAAAGGTGATTTGGCTAGAAAGCTTTCAAGAGTTTCTTGACGTACGTTTTCACGAGAAGTGCTGATCATATGGAATAGTTGCAAAGGTAATTATGGTGAATTCAAAAATAGGAATAATAACAAAAAAATCTAATAAACGTGTGAAAACACAATTATATTGTAAAGTCCCTCAATCAATTATAAACTACCAAAATCCACTGTAAACATATAAATTTGATCTACAACTAAAAATGAAAAAAAAAATTTGTGCTAACACTTTAATATAATTCTAAAGTATAAAAAGTAACTTATCACCAAATTCTAGTTTCTAAAAGATATGTTGTTTTATGTCATATTTATTCAATTGTCACTGCCAAAAGAACTTTGTGATTCCCAAGTTGCAAACATAGCATGGATATAAGATGTGTGATGGACGCAATGGAATTGAAAAAAGAGTTGCTTATTCTCAAGCATGGCTTCTTCCAACAAAATGAATCATTTAGTTATTAATCTTTGGAGAAATAAGAAGTGGATCTTTACTAGATAAAAAAACCACACATGCAAAAATTTTCATAATGGCTTAATTCTGAAGGAACATTGATTTTAGTTTTCAATAAGTGAAATGAGCAGAGTAATGCAAGGTCAGTATAAATGTTGGAATCCTGTCTCCTTACACCCGTTTGCTTGATCTAATTGACTTACATTTTATATTAATTGAAAAGCCTGTGTGTCTATTACATCATCAAGTTAACACTACAATCCATGGTTTCGAGTGTATTTATTATCAGAAATTTGAAAAAAAAAATTATAATGAATTAAAGTCATAATTTAATGTTTTTTACTCTTGTAATAGAATTACAGTTACAAATAATAACTAAAATGATTAAAAATAATTGAATTGAATCAAATTCTAATGTACTTTTTTTTTTATATTAAGTCTCACTCAAGATAACGTTGATAAAGTTAGATCATAGATTATGAGTTGTTTTTGTAAAATAATATAATTATTAAATATTAATAATAGTTATAATTTTCTTATAAAATTATTGCTTAAAAATTTAATTGCTAATGTTGATGAAGTTAGATCACATATTATGATTTTTTTAGTAAAATAACATTATAATTATTAAATATTAATAATAATTTTACAAAATTATTGCTAAAAAATATAATCAATTCTAAAAATATATATATCAAAATTTGATTCAATTCAATTATTTTTAATTATTTAAATTATTATGTAACAGGCAAACAAGCTTTCAATTAAAATCAATTGATAATGTCAACTAAATTAAGCAAAGTTAGATATCACTATCTCACCATTTACACTAACCCAATTTCATCTATTAAAACCTAGAATAGTATAAAAGGGACGGACACTATTATTTATGATAAAATCCTGTTACCTAAATATAATCTATATATCGATTATAAAAATTAAAATGATTTTTACCTATTTAGGGACTATCTCTACAAACTTGCACTATTATGAAAATTTTCTCCATATAGAGATATATCTCACATTTTTTTCTTCTTCCAAAACTCTTTCAGGATATTTTAGGCATGTTTTCCGATCACATTGAGAAAATAAATTAATTACAAATTAGTAAAAAAAATAAATAATAAATAAAATAAGTTTGTTACTACCAAACACCTATGCTAGAGCAAAAGTATATTTCTTATATCGATTTTTATGGTTAAATTAAGCTACATGCGCAACTGACGTAAAGTAAAAAACCAACTTTTATATCGTTTGTCATGCAACCCGACGTGAAAAATATTAACTTCTAAACTGTTTTGATGGTTATCTTAAGTAGAGTAGTATATAATAGTAGTCTTTATAAAAAAAAGTGGCTCGTCTTTTATGTTAGTCACGATCAACATAGAAAAATGGTTGTTCTTTAAAATTTCGTTTGTTTTCACGTCAAACCAAAACATGTAAAAGCCGACAAAAAAAAAACCAAAAAATGTAAAAAGAAAACAACTGGATGTAATAATGTCTCTTTCTAACATATCGTTATTACTATATCTACTAAATGTTGATTAATTAATGAATCGATTTAATAAATTAACTTGTAAATTATAATCTTTCTAGATAAAATATATCAATCTAATTATTACGTAACATCTTTATACATTTTTATTTTATATACTTATACATACATAATAAGATTGTAACTCGATTACATATTTAAAAAAACAGTCTAGTCAAGCGGTTCTCAGCATTGCCCTAAATATTTTTACCGTCGTTCCTTCTAACAGACATATAACGTAACACAACTTTTCTCTCTCAATTCTCAATCCTCGTTTCTCACTTTCTGTTACCTTCTAATACGAGTGTGTTTTAGATTTTCGATGACATATTCTGGTCATACGTTGTTATCATATCAACGAGTTCTTCTCGGATCCTAATTTCGTTTCCTAATAAAAAAATTTAATATTATAATTGTCTTTATATGAAAACTGGATAACCTACTCATCTGTTCATCCAGTTGTTAATTTTCTTTCAAATAATAATTGAATAGGATGTCATCCGGTTTTCATTTCCAAATCAAAATGATAATCAGATGAAATTCATCCAGTTCTCATAGTCCAAATCGAAAACGGATTAATTTTTCAATTTGGACTATGAGAACCGGATGGATTTTATCCAATTATCATTTTAATTTGGAAATGAGAACAGGATGACATCCGGTTTTCATATAAAAACAATTATAAAAACAATTGTGATCTTTGCCATTTTGAGTGTCCTGCCAATAGGGAACAAAACAATAATTGGAGATGAGGAGGAGAAAAGCCCTTATTTATTCTAAGAGAGAGAAAAGAGTAATGGCAAAGAAAAAGGATTTTACATGGAGTTAGGTCCGATATAAATTTACATTAGATCTTATGATCTACATTGGACTCTTAATGTGATGTAATTAATCTTAAAATATCAAGCTTAACATATCTTTTCTTTTGTACCAATGCCACTAAACAATTATAAAATAAACAAGTAATAATTATAAAAACAAATCTACTTTGGTATCTTATCTTTTTTGTTTTTCCTTACTCTCCTCTTTCACCCTATTTATTTATAGGTCAAAACTTATTTATTTATTTTTATAAGTTATGATTACAAATATATTAAATAAAAAGATAACCCTTATCTCTTGTTATCTCTCCTTATCTCTTTGTTAGAAATAAAATGGTGAGATTATTTTTATTGTCTTTAATAGTTATTTTTTTCTTTTTTATACTCATTTTAATAGTTATTTGACGTTGTTTCACCTATATAATATATTTTAGGAATTTTAAAATAATAAAACATTTACATTACCTAATAATAATGTTTCTAAAAATTGTATGAAAAAATGTTATACTATAAGTTTTTGGAGTGTTACACGATAACTTGAAAATGTTATATAAGTTTGGAATGTTAGATAATAAACTAGAAGTGAATCATCAATTTCTGGAAATCTTCCCTAATTTATAACAAACAAGACCAAAAATTGATGAGGTATTAAGATGTGATCCAAAGTCTAGGGTGTCTTGTATTTAACACAAAACTTGTTTTAGAGCATGCATATGATGTTTCTTTGGATTATGCATGTATAAACATACATGTTGCATCACATGAGGTATATTGGTTTTATTGCAGGCTTGAAAGTTTCATAACAATCTACTTAAACCATTTGAGCCCTGTCACCACCAACAACATGAGTCTTGTATCCCTTAAAAGAATCATAAGGTTTCTTTTTAGGTCTAAAAATTTATATAGAATGAATAATATTATCATTAAAATGTCTTAAAAATATTTCAAACATTTTATTTTTAATAAGAATATCATATCTATCTTTCCTAACAGATTTTCAGTACAGGCTAAATAAGATTTTGGATAAAACTAAAAACTCAATTTATCTCTACAACTAATCAACCTAAGACATGCATGTCATTTTATTGGAAAGAAGGTAGAAGTTAAAGAAAGAGAGAAAAGAGGTTACTTGTTGCAAAGTTCAAAGTGATGTTCCTACTCAAAATGGTAATGAATTTCACAAAGGAAGAAATTAAGTTGTAGAGAGAGAAGAAAAAAAAGGATAACCAGAGATAAGAGAATGAAGGAAGAGATAATCTTGTCTTGAGAAAGAAAGAACTAAGAAGCTTTTCAAAGGCTATTAGCAATCCCTTCCTTGCTATTCTCACCTCTCCCCTCTCGTTCTTTTAGTTCTATTCAACTTTCCGTCCAGCAACAATTAAAAGCCCATACTATTTTATGCTTTCTACACTCCTCCCAATTTACTATTTTCATCTTAAACATTATATAAAATATTGATTTTAAACAATAACTAATTATAATATTTTTTACAATGCTATAATTATTAGAATTCTTATCTTTTATCTTAACAATTTAAATCTATTTATAAATACATATATTTTATGTTAAATTTTTAATACTATTGATTTACTAATTTTAAAATATACAATTTAAGATATCTATATTTTCCGGTGTCAAATATAAAAAGTTCATAATTATTAATTCTTAAGTATAAAAATTAAAATAATTTGATTATATTTATTTCAATTATTTCTAATATATCTTAATTTAATTGAGACTTTATTTCTATTTTTATTCATTTTATATCAAAACTTAATGAAATTAACATACAAAATATTTTTAAATAATATTGATACAGTTAAATGATATTAATTATTGTTGAAAGAATATAAATGATTTTTTATATGAGATAGGGATTTTTTTAAGTAAGATTTATTATACTTATAACTAATTTTAGTTTTGTTTTTGCGTACTATACGATATAAATAAATGCATATGCAAGGGGACAAAATTATTAAGGACAATTATAACATATACCATCATTTATATACATTAAATGTTTTTATTTTCGTCTTATAACTCATAACTTTTTTTTTTCTCTGAATGTATTTTAGGTGTTGATAAATATATTTTGTGTGTCTATACAACATTTTCCAAATATTAAATGGTCCAAAAACCAGAGATGCTGAACTATATCACATCAGATCCTGCTTCTTTCCTTCCACACTCTTTCTCCCTCTCACTCTTCTCAGTCTTCCAACTTGTTTCTATAAACACTTCTTCATCAAATCTACAAGAAACAAACAGAGATACTTCAATTCTCTGTAAACTCTTCACTCTCTTTATTCCACCACAGAACAAAACCTGAGAAAGAAAAAAAAAAAAAAAAAAAGCACTTCATTAAGCAAGCAAAGCAACCCATCACGATTCCAACGTAAAGCACCGACTTTTTCCGCCGAAACCCGAGACCCAGATGAAGTTTTGACCCGATCCGTCATTTTCCTCAAATGGGTCACTCCAATTCTTCGTCGCCGTCCAAGCGCGGCCACGCGCGGCAGTGGCGGCTCTTGGACCTCGTCTCCGGCGTGTTTTTCTTCCTTGTTCTGCTCTTCTTCGTAATGGTCTTCACCCCGCTCGGTGACTCGCTCGCCGCCTCCGGGCGCCAGACGCTGCTCCTCTCCGGCGCCGACTCCCGGCATCGCCGCCAGATAGTGGAGGCGGTCGAGACAGCTGGGCGCGGCGTGGAGGCGTGCCCCGCCGATATGACTGACTACATGCCGTGCGAGGATCCGAGGCTGAACAGCCAGCTGAGCAGGGAGATGAACTACTACAGGGAGAGGCATTGCCCCAGGCCGGAAGACTCTCCACTCTGCTTGATTCCGCCGCCGAGCGGGTACCGGGTGCCGGTGCCGTGGCCGGAGAGCTTGCACAAGGTGTGTGTGTGTGTGTGTGTTGTGTTTTTGTGCTGACGGTACTTTGGAGAATTGGTGAATATTTGTCTTGTTTGTGTTTTGTTAATGAATTTAGGGTCCTTGGGGATAAACAACTTAATTATGAACTCATTGAATAAGGTTTTGATAGATTTCTCAAGGAATACTTTTAAGAAAAGAACCTAAGCTTCTTCCATTAGATCACTTAAGCTGGATTGTAGAAGTTCTCTTATAGCTTCTCCCAAAGTTGATTTTAACTGAGTAATCCACTGATTGATCCCTAACTAACAAATTAAGGCCCTCAATCAACAGACCTATCATTTTCATAAGCTCTCAAGGGAGTCTTTCAGTAGGGGTGTGAGTTGTAAACTCCCTTGTATGTGTTTAATTCCTATATAGATAAAAAGGAAACACTTGATTAAATATTTGTCACAAAATTAGTTCAAGCAACTTATAAACAATCCATTCTTAACAGACCCACCTTTGCATTGATTTTTGTAATAATTATTTAGAAGTCATTTATAAGTAATTGTGAATGTTCACACTTATTGTGTATCAAGATGAACCTTTTTTATTTTTTTAATTCCGGTGTTTAGTTGTTGGGTATGTTGACTGTTGTTGACTTAGAGGAAAGACTAAGGAGCTAGTTTTGTGGATTAAAGTTTAGAATGGGATGGGGTTTTGGTGGGGGTTTCAATCGGTAGTGTTTATGGTCCTTTTTGTGTTTTGGGAAGAAACTTGCATTTTCAGCTGCTTTTGGATCTGGGACCTTGTTGCCATGCCATTATGATTCTTGTAGTTGATGTGTCTTGGTGGTTGAAATAATCAATAATTGTACTGTTTGTTGTGGAAGAGTTCATATTTTAATGGTCCAGACCAAGATCACTCCATTATTACATGTTAGTACGTTGTTTTTGAAGGAAGGTGCCCTGATGGGTGTCTCTATTTAGAGTTCTTATTCATCTAACAGAGCCCCCCTGATGGCTGTCTCTAAATTTAGAGTTCTTATGGGTCTAAAGAATATGTTCATGTTTTGCAGTGGTGATTGTGGCTACTAAGGCCACATCGTATTTATTTCTACAATCCCATAGGACAAAGAAAATTCCCTTCAGAATAGAAATTCAAATACTTTGGAAGAGGTCTCTTCGGTGATGGTGTCACTTTATCTTAATCATGATGTAAGGCTGGCAGCCAAATTAGAATTTGGTATATAGTGTGATGAAATTTTTAACAAGATTGAATGGGAAAAAGGACAGAAAAGAGAAAAAAGAGGTTAAATTAGATTCTTGTGAGTGATCAATTTACCTCTATCCAATACTTTGTTAAATAGTCAATCTAAAGCCTATTGTTCTAGAGTAAATTTGTAATTCCTGATAGAGCTATGGGCAAACTATGTTTAAGTAGTTGTGTTGTGTATATGGACAGCATGAGGTTCCCCTGGTAGCTTTCTGCAATAGAAGCTACTAATTTTAACTACTCTAAATCTTAAAAGTAGTTTAAGAGGATGAATAGGAGATGGTGATGCGCATAATAGTTTTCTTTCTATATTTTCCACTTTTTCTCTTTCACATTTAACGAGGGATGTCCACAAGATGTTCTATACTGTAGTTTAGAATGATGATGGAATTTCTCACTCATGATTTGTCTATCCAAAACATTGATAATATATTCTGTGCAGATATGGCACAGCAACATGCCATACAACAAGATTGCTGACAGGAAAGGTCACCAAGGATGGATGAAACTAGAAGGTCAACATTTTATATTCCCTGGTGGTGGTACAATGTTTCCAGATGGAGCAGAGCAATATATTGAAAAACTTGGTCAGTACATTCCAATAAGTGGAGGTGTTCTGAGGACTGCACTTGACATGGGATGTGGGGTAAGAGCTGTTATACTGTTTTCCTTTGAGAACTCACTAGAATTTGTTGTTTTTAATATGCAAGCATATCCCATTTCTTTACAGGTTGCTAGTTTTGGAGGATTTTTGCTATCTCACAATATTTTAACCATGTCTTTTGCTCCAAGAGATTCTCATAAAGCTCAAATACAATTTGCCTTGGAAAGAGGAATACCGGCTTTTGTTGCAATGCTTGGTACTAGAAGACTTCCATTCCCTGCATTTGGATTTGACTTGGTTCATTGCTCTAGGTGTTTGATCCCATTTACAGCCTACAGTAAGTTCTTCATTGCAGCTCACTTGCATGTCTTCCGATCTTTTACATGCTTGTCACTTGCCTAATGCAGCAAATCTGCCTTGCAGATGCCTCGTATTTCCTTGAAGTGGACAGATTGCTGCGCCCTGGTGGATATTTAGTTATCTCTGGTCCACCTGTTCAGTGGCCTAAACAAGATAAAGAATGGTCTGATCTGCAGGCTGTGGCAAGAGCCTTGTGTTATGAACTGATTGCTGTAGATGGTAACACTGTGATCTGGAAGAAGGTTGCAGGAGAGACATGTCTTCCTAATGACAATGAATTTGGTCTTGAGTTATGTGATGAATCAGATGACCCAAGTCAAGCTTGGTAATTTCCAGCAGACTATTGCTAGTTTAAGTTATTTTTCCTCTTATGTCCAGCATCATATATAGTACTACCAGTGTATGTTGCCATTGTTAAAAGATCTTATTGATTACTTCAAATTCAAACTTAAGTTGATTGCTTTATAGGTACTTCAAATTGAAGAAGTGTGTCAGTAGGACATCTGTAAAAGGAGATTATGCTATTGGAGTAATTCCCAAGTGGCCGGAGAGGTTAACTACAACACCTCCGAGATCCACACTCCTGAAAAATGGTGTTGATTTGTATGAGGCTGACACTAGGAGATGGGTAAGGAGGGTGGCATACTATAAGAATCATCTAAAAATCAAGTTGGGCTCTGGATCTGTACGCAATGTCATGGATATGAATGCATTATTTGGGGGTTTTGCTGCGGCCTTGAAATCTGATCCTGTTTGGGTGATGAATGTAGTTCCTGCTCAAAAGCCACCCACTCTTGATGTTGTCTTTGACAGAGGCCTTATTGGAGTCTATCATGATTGGTGAGCTCTGATCTTTTTGTGTTTCTTCTCTTAAAAGGGATTATCCAGAATCTTTAATGCTCTGATCTTTTGGCACTTGTCTTGGAAAATAAACCTTCCTTTTTGAACTGTTAATATGATTTGAAAACAGGATATGTTGTGAGAAATTTTGTGGTTTGCAATGATTATTTGCATGGTATTCAGCTGTTTTATTTTGTTTGCGAGTTGTTTCCTTCCTGTACTCCAATTTTTGACTTGTTCGTGATGCTTGGCGCCCTACTTCGCTTGAAAATTACTGATCTCTGCTGTATTATGGATCTGTCAGTGAGTGCTAATAGATATGCTTGTATAAGAGATTCAATGTGTGTCAAGCTAATTTTGTTCTCATTTAAAATTTGTTTTGGATCTTAATTTGATGTTAAACTGCTCAATTAAACATAACATAAGACTTATTCAAATAAAACATCAGTGGTAAGATTTTGTGATTGTAGCGAGTCTTCTATGGAAAAGAAGTGAAAGTGTTCTACATATCATTTTATAAAAATAAAATCTTAAGCACATAAGCTCTTTAACTTCAAATTTTAATCTAGATCCTGCTTCTGATCTGTAGTCTAGTTTTTTGTTTAATAGATTTGAATATGATTTTTCAATTTATAATGAATGAATTTTCTTGGATCTAAGTTTTATGGTTATGTTCCCAGGTGTGAACCATTTTCAACATACCCTCGTAGCTATGATCTAATCCACGTAGCCAGCATTGAATCCCTTATAAGAGATCCAGCTTCTGGTAAAAACAGGTATTTCATTTTTAACTTCTAGTATGAAGTCACACCACTTCCGGTTTGATTTGGGATGTATATTTTATATAAAGGGACTGTACAAGATCTTGGTGATGTAGTGCATAATAAACAATGAGCTCACCTGCTTCAAACCTTCATTGCAGATGTACTCTTGTGGATTTGATGGTGGAAATTGATCGAATATTGCGTCCTGAGGGAACTGTGGTGGTAAGAGATGCCCCTGAAGTAATTGACAAAGTAGCTCGCATTGCTGGAGCCGTGAGGTGGAAGCCAACCATTTATGATAAAGAACCTGAATCACACGGCAGAGAAAAGATTCTAGTTGCAATTAAGACTCTGTGGAAGCTCTAAGTTACATTCCATTGACACAGCTGTGTAATTTAGGTAACTTCCCTTTTTCCATCCTGCATCAAAGGTGTCAAAGATATCCTCTCTATGCATCAAAGGGGTGGAGTTTTCTGACTCAATATTCTCATACAAAGAAGATACTGAGGTTAAGATCTGAAAGATGGTAAGACCCTTGTGCAGTTTTTACGTGGAAAAGGCAATAACACTGTTCATTATATTTTCTCTCAACTTTAAGGATGTGAGATGTAATTCAAAACTTCTTTTTATGGGAAAGAAATTATCATTGATTTTAACCCTTTTATTTGTGCTTTATTGTCAATTTTTGTCCATTAAATTTGACTAGTTTAGTTGGTACATAAATTAGTTATTTCTAACACAAGTATGTACTTAGAACTGAAACTGTTGATATATGTTAGTATGAAAAAAGTTCAAACTTAATTAATCGATATTAGAAATTCTAATTCAGTGGTATATTAAACTGAAATTAACTGAAAAAGCTTTAAAATGTTTCAGGTTTAAATTATTTCGAAGCACATTTTGCACTTAAAGACTCTCGTTTGAACAATCATACAAACAGCGTTCTGTCATGTTAATGCGAAAGCTACCATGAATAGCTTGTACCTAACACTTATTTTCAAGTCTGTACTTGTTTAAAACGTGCACCAAATAAGTTTATTATGGTAAAGCAAAAGATAGACGAATCTGAAAGATTAATTTCAAAAGACATTTCTCCGTTTAAACACTTTTAAAATAAAGTAAAAAAATTAATTTTTCAAAACTAAAATCACTTTAAACAGTATATAAAATAAAACAGATTTTAGAAATATTTATAGAAAAGTTATTTAAACATATTCTAAAATTGTATTAAAACACATACCCCCTAGAAGAATTAGTGCCACATTGAATGAATGAATGATTCTGAGAAGTAACTCTTATGTAATTGTTAGGGTGTAGATTGTAATAGATAAACACACTCATCCCTACAAACTCAATTTAAATAAATTGAGTTAATTCCTTTTAATGATCAAATAAATTCAATTTAATTCAAATTGATTTGATAACTTAATGGTTAGGTAATCAATTATTTGTGTTAAATCCCAGATTTAATGACTTAATCAAGATTAGATAAAGTGATAAATTTGATTAGATTGGATCCATGTACACCTCAAACATGTTAGGTAAAGTTTGTTTGGAGAAGTTTTTTACAAACAAATTTAAAGTAAAAATATTTTTTTTTCTAAATTAAGAATAATTTATATTAAAATAAAAAATTAAAATATATTCAAATGTAAATAAAAAATCATAACTTTTTATATATTTTTTTTCATTTGTCCAACAAGAATTAATACTCTACAACAATGTGCACCTTTTTTTAATGTCATTCAACACACACGCGTTCCATATATATATATATATATATATATATATATATATATATATATATATATATATATATATATATATATATATATATTATAATCATTTTGTTATCCAAATTATCTGTTTATAATATTTTGGCACTGATAAATTGATAGTGAGATCAGTTTTATTTTTATTCTAATATACTAATGATGTATTAAATAATTTAGGTGAATACAAAAAAGTATCTATGGTTATCAATTTAATCAGTTTGGATTATAATGAACATAATAAATCATCTATATATTTGTCTAAAGTAGGTTCAAGTTTTCTTCTTTTCTTTTGTTGGTAAGGATAACTGAATTCAAATATTGATTTTGTTAAAAGCTTATCTCCTTTTTCAAACTATTTTCTGATCATGTCGGCATATGAATATAACTTCTCATATAAAAGTTGGCTAGTTATCCATATAAGTTAGTTAGCAGAAAATAAAATAGCAAAAAAATAAATAAATAAATACATATAATAATTTTTTTATTTTGTTTGATTAAAAAGAAATTTAAAAAAAAGGAGAAAAATATATTTTAAAATTAAAAAAATCTTCCTTTTTTTTAAATAAGTTTTTTCAAAGCAAATTGATTCTTTATTTTTTATTCGCATAATTCTTTGGTTCATTTGTACATGTGAATGGAAAACGAGAAAAGAGAAAATAAAAATAAAATGAAATTCAAATTGAAATCAAAGTAAGAAAAAAATCGCGCCCAAAGTATATTTTATCTTTCTTTTAATTTTTGTTCTTTTTTTAAATAATGAAAAACTGTCATTAATATTTAATTTTATTTTCATTTAACCGAGCATATAAAATGATAATCCTCTCTAAATTCTGTAGGTACAAAAAGAACTCAAAAAAATAGGGAAAATACCATTTAATGGTTCAAGTTGCAAGGATCGTTTTTGTATCCTAATAAGTACGTGAAATCAATTAAAAATAATAATTAAACTTATATTTATATTTAAATAGAGGGGTAAGAATAGTAATTTGGGGTCCTGAATATAGTAAAAGCTAGGTGGCTCTTTGAGTTGTGGGCTGAAATTAAATAGCATCAAAACAAAAAAGAGTGTCAAATATGAAGGGGTGCTATTAGTGAGCTGAATTTCATTAAGCAAGCTTTTTCGCTCATTCTTCTCCAACTCTTCTTCCTCATCTTTCTAAGACAATACCTAAACCCTCTCCTTCGTTTCATAAATTTCCACTAATTACAAGAATAATGTAAAACATCATTATGCTCTAGGTAAGATTTTCTCCTTTCCTCCATTTCCATCTTTCTTTTAAAATGGAGTGCATGCATGGCTTAGGTTTTATAAGGATTCAGAAATTTTGGATTTTAAGCTTGATTTTATGATGTTAAATTGTTAGGATTTCAATATTTGAGGTGATAAAAAGATTTCTTGAATGCATTTAAGGTAGATAAAGTGAATTCCAATTCCAATTTAAAGTTAAGTTTTGTTCTATCCAATTTAGATTACAAACGAATAATTTATTTTGTGCTTTATTAAGAATTTTGCATATACAAAAATTGTGAATCAAACCGATAAAATTTTAATAATTTAGTCAATTTTGAGATACTTTACCTTTAATTGATGAGTTTTACTACTATTGTGGTTTTTAGAAAGATTTTATCCTTATTAGTATTTGAAGGTGAATGAGTTCATTACCAAATATTCTATGAAAATATAGCCACATATATTTGAACTTAATAAAGCTTTATAAGAATTATATATATGTGTGTGACCGAACAAGTATAATAATATAATACAATTTTATTTAGACTATCCATTATAATCCTTCCAAACATACCATTAATATTTTGAATAACATTCAAACGAGTTTCAACTTGGGCCAGTGAAGCAATGTGAAACACAACATTTGACTTATATTTTTAAAAAAAGGAAGAACATTTGACTTATGAAAACCTAGATCATGGTTCCGTGATTCTTGGTATCTATCTGCCTAACAAACTGATTCTAAGATTCAGAATCTCCATATCATATTATTTTCTTAAAAGTAAAACATTGTTTTAAGAAAAACCCTAATTAAAATAATTATAAAACTATTCAAAAGAGACCTTAAGTATAAATAAATCGAATGTGTATGAGTTTATCAAAATACTTGGATAAAAACAAATATTACGAGACTAAATAAAGTTGTTAATAAACTAATAAACATCTCAAGCCAAACAAAACGACCTAAAAGGGGTATAGTATTATGAGATAGAGAAAGCATTGCTCTTATATCTACAAAACAGTTATATGAAATAAATGTTAACTAATGCATTGAATGAAATTTCAGATTGGAAAAACCTGAATCATAATTGGGTCAAAATTTCTAATGCACTCCAATAAGTTACAGCAAAGTTTGTATCCTTAAAAACCATAATATATAATTCAATTTAACTAATTCTAACTATTTAATTTTTTTCACTTTTAGTTTTTATTATATAAGAACATCGATTAATTAATAACATGGCATCCTACAGTGAAATTTTGTCTTCTGATATCTATTTTTAAAATTAGATCAAAATTTACTATCCAATAATCGAATTTTCATATAATTTTTAATTGTTTTAATAGAATTGAAATTATAACGAATTTTAGAAATTAAAAATGTAATAATAAAAATAGTTAATATTTTACAATATTAGTAATATTCAAAATTTATTTTATAGCAGTTTTAAAATATATTGTATTCAAAATAAATAATTTAAAAAATGAAAATATACATATTTAGAGAATTTTTTTTGTGTCCTTAATCTTGTAAGAGTATTTGTTTCATTATCAAACACACAATGACAACAAATCAAACAATAACACAAATAGGGAAATAAATAAATGTATGTAATAATTAATAACTTTTAATATTCAAATAGTAATAATCTTTTTACTCATAACACAAATAGGAAAATAAATAAATTATATAATAATTAATTATTTTTAATATTCTATTAGTAATATTCTTCTTACTCATTTCATGTAATCAATATTATTAATATAAATACAAATGATTATGTAAAGACTACATTAAGACAAACATCAAATACTAATACATTTATGATCTAAGTATTTAGTGTTTTTCTAATATCATACTTTCTGACAATTAAGATTACTAACATGGTAGCTTTTGAAAAATCCCTACAAAGATTTAAAGTTTTTCTCAATCTCAAATTATTAGTATAAACTTTCATTGTTTTCTCAATATCTCATACCTTCATTTATATAATTAACATAACATTCCCAAATAAGTTTATACTATTTATAATATTTACAAAATATTTTAAATATATTATATTCAAAATAAATAACTCTAAAAAAGTGAAAATATAAATATTTGAAAAATTCTTTTCTATGTTTTTTATGTTATCATTCATATAACTTATTTTTTTATCATCAAAACATGATTAAAAAAAATAAAACAATAACATAAATAATACACAACATAAACTAATTGAAATAAATCAATTTAAAAAACAATTATTTATTCCCACAATTTTATTAATAATATTAATGTCATTTAATTAACTCAACATTTTATTAATATAAATACAAATGGTTTCATTAAGACTAGTGAGCCACTAACACATTTATAATAGAATGACTTGTTTGACTATTGAATGTCTTCTAACACTCATACTTAGTAAAATTCTATATTATAAGCAGCATAGATTCTGAAAATCGCTAATAATTAGTTACAAAATATATTATTTTATAATTAATAGGTATAAAATCTTAAGTTAACATATAACTTTATGAATATTTATATGTTTATCTTATCTCGTACTAAATATTTGATTTTTACATTTGATTATGAAGATAAAAAAAAAAACATGTCATATCAGTACATGAACTAAAGTTATTTTTATTCAACAACTCCATAGTATTTACCTTTCAACTCTAGAAAAATATTTGTTTTGTTCAACTCTGTGTTTTACACAAATTCAAGTAGAGACACTCTATACAAGAAAATATAAGTACACTCAAATATCCAGATACTGCTTAAAGGAAAAAAGATCATGCATGAAACACATTCAATGCATACTCTACATCCTAAGGTAGTCAAACACAAGAAAGTCGTTCAAGTGAGTTCGAAGTTGTTCAATAGTCAGAACAAGAATTGTAACAACTCTTTTCTTCAAACGCCTAGATATGCATCATTTGAAGAGAAGAACAAGAATTTTGAGTCATTTTTTTGTAGTGTTAAGATGTTACCAACTTTTTTTTGTGCCCTGATAACTTTAAAGAAAATTAATGTGTTCATCTAGCAAACCAGTAGAGAGAGTTTAAAATCTTATAAGCGTCGAAAGATGCAACCTTGTGAACAACCTTATAATCTTTTGATACCCTAGACATTTCTTTATCTAAGCCAAGAGTAGTTGTGTATTAAACAAAACTCAATCTTTGGTCAGAAGTGACAGTGTTAAAAAATACTTAATGATTAGTCAGAAGTGGCTACATTCTGAAATGATACTCGTGTTAGTCAAGAGTGACTACAAGCCAAAACAACACTTATTTGTATCTTGGAGTTAGTTTGCTTGTAAAACTTAATCACTTGATTAGGAATTGGATGTAGTATTCTGTTTCAAAGGAATTGCTATAAAAAGATCTTGGACAATGTCTTCCCTTCTTATCCTATTGCATGTTATTAAACTAGCATCGACTTGAGAAGGTGAAAAATTTGAACTCTTTATGAAAATGTTTAGTAGTTTGCTTCACCAGTATAAACATATCTTTTTGATAGCACAGCCTCAAAAGATACTTGTGAAAAAAGTGCAAAAAGATTTTAAAATACAATTTAACCATCCCTTCTTATGTCTTACTTGTCTTTCACACCTTTATCTAACAAAGATATTAATGAAATCTAAATCTTACTGTTTAAATCAATTCAAACCTTACAATACATCAACTTAGTTTTACTGTCAATTCAGATAATCACACATTTTAATTTAATCTCACTCACTCATTATTGATTTAACATCAACAACTTACCTACAATATTAACACTGAATCACACACTTATGATTCTTCATAAATCACCTTCCTATGATTTATCAACTAAAAAAAATCACCACATACCCTATTCCTAAAAAATTTAATTTCATTCTCAAATACAACTCATTAATTTTAAATAAAACAAGATTAAAAAGAATTTTGAACATAGATATTAATTATGCATTCTAATTTTAGAACACCATATATATAAATTGTTAAATGTGGTGTCCCTAATTTAATATTGTTATGCTGTGGAGAGACTCCATATGTATGATAATTCTTTGATGAATTAATTAATATTAATTATGCATTCTAATTTTAGAACACCTCAACATAAGATAAAATGAAATAATAAAATAGTTATATTACATGACAATAATTGTTTTAATAGTAAATAAATGAATAAAAAGAAGGAGAAATCTTTCCTTCATATACAATTTTGATTAATAATAAAGAAACATGTACTAATGACTTTGCAATATAAAGTATTAAGACTAAGATATTATTATCAACTTTCACTAATCTCTCTCATCTTTATTAAATGATTTAGAAGAAAATAATGACATTTTGATTTGTGTGGTCTAAAAAGGTTTATTGAGATTCCAGGTGAAGTCAAAAGTTCAAACCGAAAATTAAACGTTATTTGTTCGAGCTCTATATGATAAATATTATCTAATTTTATCTAATTTCTTTAAATCTGAGAAGTTATATTTTTTACAATAAGAATTGAACGTAACATTAAATGGTGATTCATTATTAATAACACTTCAATGTTTAAGTTAAAAACTGAATAAAAGAAAATAATAAAATAAATTGACTGAATAATATTTTAAAGATAAAAACTTATATACTAAACTCTTTCTTGATAACTATATAACTAATGAATATTTATTAGATATAATAATCATATTGTTAAAGTTGATCTCTTATTATAAAAAAAGTTTGTTATTAATTGTATAAAATAATGATCAATCATAAAATAATAATTAAGTTGTAAAGTAGTCAACGTAAAGTAGTCAACCAAATATATCACATGGGATAGTCACACTAATTAAATCTAAAAGTACAACAGCATGTTTCAAATATGATGTAGCAAAAGTTAAAAGATACAAATTTAATAACCATGCACTGTAATTTTTAAAATATATATATATTATCAATCAATTAGAAACAACTTTACATAACCTTTTAATTATTATTATTATTATCCTGATCAACAAATTTATCATAAGATAGTGATTCATAATAATATATAAAAAAAATACCATTGTGCATATACTATTTTCTATGATAATATTTCTTTAGAAAAGACAAAATTTCCCAAAAAAGAGAGTAAAAGAACTGTTTAAATAAGTTTTTGACGTTTACTTTTTCTAACTTTAATCATTTGATTGTTTACAACTACCCCTTTTTTGGAGTTTTGTTTTTCATACTTGGTCTCTTGCTGATTTTTAAAAAGACCATTGACCCTAAAAATTTGAAATGTCTCAAGGACTACTAAAAAAAAGAACTGATTTTTAACCCTAAAAATATGATTTTGGGTATACCCTATTGGTAGCTAGCATCTCTAAAACGAAGGGGGAAGAAAGTGGTTGTGGTGTATATAGTAGTGAAAAACATGAGTAGTGTGGGTGGGCAGAGGGTTCCTTGAACACAAAGGCAGACCACAACAGTTGGAGATGTGCTGGAACACGAATTTGCCATTCATAAATGCAAACAAATAGCCACACCTAACTCACACTCCCTTAATGGTCCTTCCCTCTCCTCCTCATCTAGGGCTGAAATTTGAGTGTGAAAGGTCATGTGGGGTTGTGGGTCTTCCAATTCTAAACCTCCCCTCTCTCCAACTTTATATATATATATATATGCTCCTATATTTCAGTGCCACCATGACACTGACTCCTTCTTAATTCTGCCTTTGAATTTTACAACCGCCACAACTTCTCATGGCCTCATTATTCCACCCTTCACCTGTTCACTCACCCGTCTTCTTCTTCTTTCATACCCTTGTCAATATATATATGTTTTGTGCATGCATCTTCCCTCTTTATGCCCCTTTTCATCTTCACTTTCAAGATTCTAGTGTATATCATCTTTTATGTTATTATCCTAAAGCTTTGTAAGTTTTCATATTTAATGGTCATGTCTCCAATATAAACAAAAATATCTCCTTTTGTATTAATTAAAAGATTAGTTAAGTTCGTTTAATTTTTTGAATTCATAATACTTATACAAGATAACACTAAGTTTAAAATATGAGGATACTTATTAAATGACACTATTAAACATGATTATGTTAACTAAAATTTACTTATATTTAAATTCACTTTGTTTATATTGAATATAGAAGGAATAATAATTTGTAACCAATATATGATTGATTAGAGGGAAATTGGGTTTAGATATACTAATATTTTATATTTAAGCTCTCTAGATATAAAAAAAATCATGATTAAATAGAGAGACTTAATTAAAAGTAATTAGGCAAATTGATTATGAAAATTACTCAAAACATGTTTCAAATTAATTATGTTAAGAAATTGACTAATCAATATATATATATATATATATATATATATATATATATATATATATATATATATATGAAACTAATTAAATGTTTCAAATTTTTAAATATATGTTTCGATTTATGAAAATTATATCCATCTTTTTTATGGATAAAACATTAGATCTATCTAAGATTTACAAAGTATAAATTAAAATTTTAAATTTCTAAAAGGAAAAAAAAATATTTACTGTACCACGTTAACTCGATTAAGGAAAAAATATATAATCCCACCACTAAGAGAAAAATAGAAAAGTAAAAAAAAAAAAA
>Ga0209700_101871_pt1 | contig 43608 bp, 14 predicted proteins | sample SiratroredBW_FD_187528 | JGI IMG/M metagenome (GOLD analysis project Ga0209700, IMG submission 187528) | Root nodule microbial communities of legume samples collected from California, USA - Siratro red BW (SPAdes) (version 2) | ecosystem: Host-associated > Plants > Roots > Nodule | place: USA... | reverse complement strand
CCGAGTCTGAGAAAGGGGAAGTGGGAGGACTGAAGGAAGGAGACAGCGTAAGAGAAACACTTTTAATTGGTACAATTTTCTTTAGCCTTTTTTTTTATCACTGTTATAGAAACTAGAATTAAAAAAAGGTAAAAAGAAGACAAGTATTAAAAATAATAATTTATTTAATTTTATCCGCATTTAAACTGATAAGTGTAAATGATTGATTAATAAGGTTTCAACTTATTCATGATTTTATCATTATTTTTTATAAGATGGTGATAATGAGGTTTAAATTTAAATTCTCATTACATTATATAAGGAGTTTAAACTACTTTCTTTTGTTAAAATATGTCAAATTTATTGCCTTTTAATGTATTTTATATGATTTTTAATAAAAAAAAAAAGTTTTTAAAGGAAAATCACTAATGTCGTGTTTTAAAAGCATTAGGTGATCAATTAGACTCTTCAACAAATATATTTAAACCTTAATTGTTTTTATATGAGAAGAATATAATATTGTGTTGGTAGATTTTGAGAATAAAACAGTTTAACTGATTCAATTTACATAAGTTTTTAAGCAACAACGAAAATATGAGATTTTTAAAGAGATATTAATTTATTGAATAAACTAAATGTAGCTACAGAAAAAATGTGAGGGATTAAATTCAAGTAAAGATATGATTAAAAAATACAGTTAATTGGTATTACTTTGATATTAAAAGTGAAAGCAAATCATTCTCTTTCTCTTTTCATCAAATTTATCTTAGTTGATGAAATGAAAAATTGGCATATGAAATTAAACTTAAAAATAGGAATATGAGTCGTAAATATTTATAAATTTACTTTTTTAGAACTGGATGTCTAAATTTTATTTTTCTTAATTTAATCATTGAAAACTATTTGTTTACATTTAAATATTGATTTCAGTTTTATCTCATCTAATTTGTTTAGATTTATCCATTTTGTAAATAATCACTTGTATTAAATTGATGTTAAACTATTAAGAAAGAAAACCTCAACCATATTTTTTTTAAAATCATACATGGTGCAAGTTTTCTATTTGTCAAATTGTGAAACATGGTGTAAATATTTTTACTTTGTCTTAAAGCATTGTTACTGATTACGTAATAAATACAAACATATTTTAAGCTAATGTTAATATAAAGAATATTTTAGAGAACATCCAAAGAATGTATTTATCATTTGTTTTTAAGATGACCCATACTAAAATAAAGTATACATCAAAGATATTGGGATAAGCTAAAGATGCATTGTAAGTCAAGCATCTTGATAATAAGTATATGTTAACTATAGTTTAACTATTTGCCTAATAATGATATACATTTTTATCATATTTTGGTGCAAAAGATTATATTATTTTATTTATAGAGATATGCTTAGTCTATTAAGGATGTTGCTTGAAGAAGAAAAAAGAAATTAATGTTGTTTGAAGTGCATTTAATGCATCTCAAGGATAGATATAAGAAAGTTGAAGATATTCAAACAAGCACAAAACTAATCAAGAACTAATAAAAGGGATTGTAACGGCTACATTATTCAAGTGCTTATATAAAAATATACTTCAAAGAGAATACCAAGAAACAGTGACATCATTTGCAAGTGCCAAATTGTTTTAAAATTTTCTCTATGCCTAAAAACTTTTGAAGATCATTGTTTATGTTCATTAACAAACTAGGAAAGAATGCTCATCTTTGTAATAATTGAAAGACTTAATTTCTCCCTAGTGAGCAAATAAATACAAATAATATCTTGTGATTTTAAAATTATAAGAAAAATTCTCAAAAAGATAGGATATACAGATAAATATTCTTTACTGGGAAATAAATTCAGAATGTAAAGAATTTGAAAAGATAATGCATTTTCTCTACATTTAACAGTGAGACAGTCCTATTAATATAACATTTAGTAATTGAAGAAAAATCACATGCAATATACCTTGTGATTAAACCTAAGATTGTTAGTTTGTTTTGCTTGACAATATTTCTATTTACAAGTTTCTTTAATAAGATTGATGTAACTTGCATGCTAATGTTTTGTTTTCTTGTCACGGATAGCAAATGTTGGTAGCCTTTTATCTTATATAGATATATATGAAATTCAAGTAGCTAGATTTAAAGTATTTATTAACAACATCAACATTAAACTTAACATGCAACTTTTGTTGTATCAGAAGCTTTTGTTGAAATGTGTTGGTCAAAATTGATGACTTATAAGATAGTTTAACAAATTTAAACTTAAATTTTCTTATTAGTTATAAGTTTTATCTTATATCTTAGGCTTTTTGTTAAACAATATTGTGATAATTGTCATCTAGAGGTCACATGTAGAGAAGACAAGATTGAGCTTACTTTAAATGATAGTGTAGTTGTTTTTCTTATGAACACACTTAGGGAAAAACATTGGTTCATCGAAAAATTGATATTATTTCTTATTATGAAAATTAGTCTATTGTCAAGATTATTCTCAATAGTGGAAACTAGATTGTTATTGTTCATATTATTAAGATAAAATTGCCTTAATCAAATAATTTTGGACTAATATCTTTTTCAACTTCTCATTACATAATATCTTAATCTATTCAATTTAAAATACTATTGTAGTCGAGATATCTTCTATAAGTAACGATTTTCAATACTTAACACTAAAAACATAGCAATGTTGTTCTATTATTATATTTTAAGTTTTAATTTGAATAAACATATAAAAAAGACTTAGAATAGAAATGAAAGCAACTAAGATATGATAAAAATCTAAATACATTCATAAATTAGATGAAAACAAAAATCAATATAATATTAGACACTAAACGGCATTTTAATAAGCACCAGATCACGTTTTAATAAACTACCATGTGCTTATAAAAAGACATATATCACACATACTGATGTGGAATCCCCAAATCGGAGGTGCAAAATAGGAGCTGGAAACCTCAATGATAATGTAGGAAAGGTTTGGGTTGTAGGATTGTTCCACTCAAGTTTCAAAGAAGAACTCTTAGAAGAATTCTTGGATGAAGGTGATCTTTAAAAGCCTGCATAAAAATAGAAAGGCAAAAAACAATTAAAGAAAATGCAAGAAACAAAGATAATGCTAGGAATTATAACAGCACCTTGCGCCACCAAAATCCATGAGATAAGCAAGATGATGATTCGTAACTTGTGACCTAGCCTATAAGATAAAAATCAATGCTAGGAATTGGGAAGAACTTTGCGTCACTCAAATTCATGAGATAAGCAAGATGGTGAATCGTCATTTGTGACCTAGCTCATAAGATAACAAACTCCAAGAGAGAAACTCTCCACCTCTCTTTGGTGAACCCCGATGCGCAAAAAGATAAGCCATGAAGCACCACTTTAGAATGAGAAACATCTCTTGAGATATAACACACTCAAGATTTTCAAAAATTCTATTCAATCTAAATCTGCCAAAATGAGTATAATAAATGTCCTTATATAGGTGAAGAAACAAGCTCATTCCTTCCCTAGGTCCAAACTAAACATAGAAAATAAAAGGAAAAATTACATTTTTTTTCTATTTTTCAGATCACATCATCCTCCCCTTCTTCAATAAAATTCGTCTTGAATTCTAGTTGAGTTAATATTCAAAAGTCCAAGTTGTCATCCATGTGTTTGATAAAATGTTTAAACGAGACAACCATAAGCTTTGAGTGTACCCAAAGCTCTAATACCAACTGATGCGAAATCCCCAAACCGAGAGTGCAAAACAGGAGCTAGAAACCTCTATGGTAATGGAGGAAAGGCTCGGGTTGTAAGATCGTTCCACTTAAGCTTCAAAGAGTGACTCTTGGATGAATTCTTGGATAAACGTGATCTTCAAAAGTTTACAGAAAACTCGAAAACCAAAAACAATTAAAGAAAATGCAAGAAACAAAAATAATGTCAAGAATTATAACAGCACCTTGCGCCACCCAAATTCATGAGATAAACAATATGATGATTCGCCACTTGTGACCTAGCCCACAAGATAAGAATCAATGTTAGGAATTGGAAAGAACCTTGCGTCACTCAAATCCACGAGATAAGCAAGATGGTGAATCGCCACTTGTGACCTAGCTCACAAGATAAGAAACCCTAAGAGAGAAACTCTCTGCCTCTCTTTGATGAAGCCCCCAATGTGCCATCAAGAGATAAGCAAAGGAGAAACATCTCTTGAGATATAACACACTCAATATTTTAAAAAATTTATATTCATTCCAACTCTGCCAAAATGAGTACAATAGATATCCTTATGTAGACTTAGTGGAAGATAAAGAGACAAGCCCATTCCTTCCCTAGTTCCAAACTAAACAGAAAAATGAAAAGAAAAATTACATTTTTTTCTATTTTTTAGATCACATCTACCTACAATTGTCAACATAAGTAGATAATCTTACATGTGATTGTTGAATGAACATATTTACTAAACTTTAAAAAATATAAAAGTTTGAAAAATAAATCATATAAGATTAAAAGATATAAAATTATTCTTGAATAAAATTATATATTGAGGTATTTTTTTTCTATATAGTTTCCATATGCATCTGCTTGGGTTAAAAAGATAAAATTGTCTATGCTTGTTGAATATGTGTTTAGTTATGGATGAATTAAAAGAATAAATTATTATGGTTTACATCATTCGAATGTATTTTTTTTTCATGAAAAGAGCTTTTGGTAATTCGGAGGACAATTAGATTACATAATTTAAAAATCAAAAAGTAATTTTTGGATTATACAATCTTTGAAGAATTTTTATACAAAAAAAAATGACTTTTGAAGTAAATAATTTAAAAAAAAAAACTTTTACATTGCACAATTTGAAAGTTAAATATGACTTATGGATTATACAATTTAGAATTTTTTTATGTAAAAAATGACTTTCATATTATGTAATTAAGAAGTTAAAACAAACTTTCAAATAAAAATTAAAAAAAGGTTTTTAGTGTAATTTGAAAACTGTTTTTCAAGCAAAAAATACTTCCATATTGCATAATAAGATATTTTTTTTTATAAACCAAAAGAACAAACTAGAATTTTTTATATTTATGCAAGTGTAAAATGAAATTATAGGGTTACAATAAGAAATCCCTTAAAATGTTTCACTTTTCAAACTCCTATCGGCCAAATTTTTTAAAATTATAAAGGAACCACAAAGATATACACGTAAAGGTTAGTTTTATAAGCAATGGTCAGAAACAATATGAGCATGATAACAAGGCTTATGCTATTGACAATTTATTTTTTCTTCTCTTCACCTTTCTTTTCTAATTTGTTCTTGTTCTATTTTTCCCCCTACATTTTGTGAGTTTAACACAAGCGTGGTTCTTGTTAGTCCATCAAGTGTACTGAGTACTCAAATGATATAGAAAATAAGTAAAAGTATCGTATCCACAGGGAACTTTTATGATTGTAAATTGAATATGTATCAAAGTATTATGATTAAAAACATGTAATAAAGATGAATTGATTTTGATTGAATATGAGAACATAAAAACAAAACAACTAATGGTTGAATTTGTGAAATTTATATCAATAAAGATCTTGGGATTGAATTTTATTAATCTCCTTCTCATACACTTTTGATCATAAGTTAACATCATCATTTTCAATTATCAATCTGTGCAAATAGAAATCATTCAATCTAATTCCTCTAGATTTGAAATTCATAAATTAACATACCTAACTCTCTCTCCAGTTACTAGAATAGATTAATCAGCATTAAACATGGTTGCTATAAACAGACACTACACTATAATTCATCCCTGAACTTATACATGCAATGCATATGTTTGGTTCCAAATTCAAAGCTGCTTTCTAGTCACAATAAGAATTCTAAGATAGATCAAAATATGAATAAAAGGTAAAACAAAGGTAATTGAAATTAATGATATCAAGTAATGTCAAGAGTGCATTCAAAGTTGAGAAATTACATTCAATCCCAAGAATAAGAGAACTTAGCTACTCATGGTAGCCTTGGAGAATAAGAAAAAAAGAAAAGAATAAATCTTAATCCAATGTGGCAGCCGTTAAGTGAGAGTGTCAATGATCGATCCCTCCTTTTGACCTAGCTTTGGCTTTATATAGTTTTCCTTCCTTCCATTAGGTCAATATGTTGTCGTTATCTCGTAATTCACGCTCCAGCATTGACGTCTTCAGATTAGGGCTTCACTATGATAGTCTTTAAGTGAGTTTTAGCCCACATGGTATCCTTTGCTTAAGCAAGAAGTCACTTATGCCCCTTCCTCTACTTCTTCCCTTTATTCAGCGTCTTTGTTTCTTCTCTCTTTAGATTTAACCTAATTCTCCACACACAAAATCACTCTTTGCGCAATAAAACTTATTAAATAACAAAATGAATCATAAAAAAATAATAAAATTCAAATTCAAACAAAATTAATAACAAATTCACCGTAAAAAATGCATGAAATTAAACTAACAATTAAAGCTTATCAATTTTGCTTGACTTATAATTTAAATTAGACTAGGATTTAAAAATAATAACCTAAAAAAAGTATACTTTTTAATTTTTGTTTGTTTAGCTCCACGACGTTTGAGTAAGACCAAGTAAGTCCATAATGGACTTTACTTCTTATTCTTTTATATTAATGTTTAATTTGTATATTGACAAAAAAAATCTTAATATCCCACACGAGTGAAGAGGTTGTTGAAGAAAACCACGTCACTATTACGAAATGTTAAAAATAATCTTACTTTTACCTTGGTTTACATTTATAATTGATTAGACAAGTAGCGTTGATTATCAATAATTTTTTGGTACAAAATCAATTAACATGTATTAATAATCGATTATTAATGTATTTCTTTCACATACTTGATAATTTATTATCGAGTGCTTTTGATTTGTAATGAGAAATAGGTCAGATGGTAGGGTGCTTGCCCAACATGTAAAACATACATGAATTAATTCCTTACATCTCCAATTTTCATTTTTGCTTTTGATTATATTTTAATAAAATAAATATAATTAATTATATAATAAAAATTTTAATAAAAAATATTTAAAACAAATTTATAAAATAAAAATAAAATTATAAAAGAATAATAAAAGTAATAATAATAAAATTAAAAATTATTATAATAATCAAAATAAATTTATAAAATTATAATATTAACAATAATAATTTAATATTTACTTTTATTTTTATTTCAAAATAAATGGTAATCTTATAATTTCATCAACTAAAAACATAATAATTCATCAATCACACCCAACGAATTAATCATAATTCATTTTCAATTATTTTTAACTACAATGACAAATTTGTAATCTTACAATTTTATAAATTAAAAAAAATTAAAGTATCATTCACATCTATCACATCACTCGCAAACTTTCCCATCAAATATCACCATCTTTTCCTTAATTCAAACCACCTAACTTCTCACACTTTCATCTCAAATTCACTTCCTTAAATTCATCTTTTGGATCCAAACAAATCCTAACATAGTATCTTCATTTCATGTGTATGCCTCCATTCCTCCGTTACACCTCATGCCTTATGCCACCTTAGCCATTTTAGTTGTTGTGCCTCGACCATAACTTCATGCCTCTGTATCAAATTTACACCTCTATTGCCAAGGACATACTTAATAGTGTCATCATCATTTCTCTTGGTTTATTTTTTAATTTTATTTTGACATTACAAATAGCTATGCCATTTGAAACATATTCTCTATCATCTTAACCACAAATGTTCCAAAGGATGCAACATAAATATTGTTTAGTACATAGGCAACATAAGGATTGATCGAGCATGATCATAAAAGGCATGAGGTAGGAACGAAAAGGATGCATATTTGATCATTAGATACACAAGGCACGTAGTCAATTAAGAAAAACATCACTATTACAACTCACACATCCTCATGATTATAAAACACAACGCTACTATTTTGTTTGGATGGATAGACGGATTTGAGAAAGTAGATTTTCTTGGATTTAGGAGAGAAGATTAGGTTGTTTAGATTAAGGGTCTATTTACTTTTATAGACAGAAAATTTGAGAGGGTGAAAATAAAATGAAAGTGTAAATTCCAATGAATAAAATATTTAAAAATGGAAAACAAGGAAAAAAATATTGACAGTGGTCTTTCTTCGCATAATAGTGATGATTTGCGAGTAAAGATGAATTTTTATTATATTTTTTATACAATTAATTAATTACTATTTATATTTATATTATAATAAAATAAATATAATTAATTATATAATATAACAATAATAATTACTAAAATAATAATAAATTCAATAAAATTTTAAAATAATAATAAGATAATGATAAAAATAAAATAACCAAAGCCACTAAAATCACCTACACTTGAAACAAGAAAACAACCATTATCATAATATTGATGCATGAATAATCTAATTATGCAAAACAAAACCATAATTGATTATAAGAGAAAAACATAGTGTAATTAATTATCAAATAAAGCTAATCCATTATGAGTGCAAAATGATCATGTAACCGCTTAACACACACATGAGAATCGATCATGGGGCCAAAAGCAAGGTATAATCGATTATGTATGCTTCGTAATTGATTAAGGTACAAAATATAGGTATAGTTGGTTACTGGAACAAGATAACGATTAAGCCACCAAAAAGCATGTATAACTGATTATGAACGCCAGCCACAAAATATATGTTTAATCAATTAAGTGTAGTTTACCTGACAAACAATGCCACCTACACTCTCAGGAACCACTACTAAGTAGCACCAACCACCACCAGCATGCACAGACAAACGTCTAAGCTCAAGAACATCAACAATGACGCTCCAACAAAAGCTCAACAACGTCAATAATGACACCCCACTGGACACAGAAACACAACTTTACAATATAAAATTCAAATTCATTTCAAACCCGTCAATGACTGCTTGTGGGAATCTCTGGGAGGTTATCAGAATCATTACACTATAGCTTCAGAGTAGTCTCTCTGCATGCAACATTAATGTATAGTGAAACATGTAAGTAAAAAGCAACCTTAATGTAGTTTCGTCTCTTCACATTCCCTAATGTGAATGTAGAGTAAAAAAGGTAAGTAAAAGCAAAGTTAATGCAGATAAAATCAAAGAGAGGTAAAAGTAAGGTCGATAATGTCAATTCAATCCGTCTCATTCTTCATCTTTATAATGATTATTTATTCAAACTCCTTTTGACCCAAATTTCACAAAACTAAAATCAAAGGAAACACCAAGATATGCGTGTGTGTAAAGGCCAATGATTGGAAATAATAATATAATCATAATAACGAGGATTATGCTATTGACAAACTATTTTTCCTCTCTTCAGCTCCCTTCTTTTAATTAATTTCTTGTTCTAGTTTTCTCCCTACTCTCTGTGAGTTTAACACAAGGGTGGATCTGCGTGACTTATAATTCAAGTTAGACTATGATTTGAAAATAATAACCTAAATAAAAAGTATATCTTTTAGTTTTGTTTGTTTGGCTCCAGGGTCATTTGAGCAAGACCAAGTTATTCCATAATGGGCTTTACTTCTTATTTTTTTATGTTAATTTTTAATTTTATATTGACATACAAAAGAAAAGAAATCCAATCTTAGTATTAGGTATACTATTTTTGCTTCAGTGGATGTATTGTTGAAGAATACTGATTTGCAAAAGTAATATACATTTGGATTCATTCATTTGGCAATAAATGGAGGTGACAATTTGTGCAAGAGGGCTGTGAGATCTTCTTCACAAGTGTGAAGAGATTGTTGAGGAAGTCATTGTTTTGAAATGTAAAAAAAAAAAATCTTACTTTTACCTTGGTTTACACTAATAATTGATTAGACAAACAGTGATAATCGATTATTAATGATTTTTTTGTCACATAATTGATTAACATGTATTGATAATCAATTATCAGTCTTGAACATACTTGATAATTGATTATCAATGTATTTCATTAGCGTACTTGATAATCGATTATTAGTGCTTTTGATTTGTAATGAGGTGTAGCTTAGATGATAGGTGTTTGTTCAGCATGTGAAATGTACATGAATTAATTCCTTGCATCTCCAATTTTCATTTTTTTTGCTTATATTTTAATAAAATAAATACAATTAATTATATAATAAACATGTTAATAAAAAATATTAAAAATAAAATTATAAAATAAAAAATATATAAAATAAAAAATATAAAAGAATAATAAAAGTAATAATAATAAAATTAGAAATTATAATAATAATCAAAACAAATTTATAAAATAATAATATTAACAATAATAATTTAATATATATTTTTTATTTTTATTTCAAAATAATGATAATCTTATAATTCCATCAACTAAAAAATAATAATTCATCAATCATACCCAACAAATTAATCATATTTCATTTTCAATTATTTTAACTACAATGGCAAATTTTAATCTTACAAATTTATCAAATAAAAAAATTAAAATACCATTCACACCTATCATATCACTCACAAACTTTTTCCTTAAATATCACCATTTTCCCCTTAATTCAAACAATGCAACTTTTCATACACTCTCATCTCAAATCCACTCCTTTAAATCCATATTTAGATCCAAACAAAGTCACATAATTCCTCATCAACTTCCATAGTATTCAGTCGCATAACCTCAAGTTCCTATTAGTGAGGACATCACCACATACAACTCCAGCTTAATGAATTCAATTTGTGTAGGTGACCAACCCTTCAACATTCAGCCCATTTTAATGAAGCAACCAAGAAGGCAGGGTCAAACAATTCCTCTAGGGACGTCAGGAACCTTACATGCACGCATGTACAGCGTAATCAAGAATCTTTGACATTATGAATATCTAAAAAAATCTGCACACCAACAGTGAAAAAGAACAAGGCTAACACTGTAATTGCATAATTGTCAGTTGTCATTCTCATCCTTTCTTCGCAACTTGTAAGGATGAGCATGCGAGCTTCCGTCACATTTTCGCACCCACAAATCATCCAATATCACTTAATCCAAATGCATGTACTTCCCTGCTTTCTGTCATCGTGAATAGTTGAACTATGCAAACAAACACAACATGAGACATTTCACCCCATCTGCCATTGATATGTACATAAATGGAAACTTCAAGTGGCATCATGTCTACATCGTTATGTATGAGAAAAAAAACAACCTAACAGGAAAATTCATTAGGCAACTTCATTGTTTCCTTTCAAAAGGCAACATTTTTTCAATTACTCAAGTCGTGACTAAGACTCAACATGCTTACGTGCCTAAGGCAATGATGCGTTGTTGTCGAAGCAAGCCCAAAATGTTTTCCATTTTCCACTACCTCTCAACCTAGACTTCATGTGCTTATAGAAGGATATGTTGTTGAAGCAAGCTCTAACCATGTCACTATCAGAAATTCAAGTATGAGTTTGAGTCTCACATTGAGTAGAAATAAGAAAGTTGAGCAACATATAAAAAGAAGACACAAATATATTTTCTTAAGATTTTAGATTGGAGATTATGCCATATTCTCTTATACGGATTGAATCATCTCATTGGTGCCGAATTTTTTGTGTATCCCCCTCGAATGATCCCAATAATGGTGTTGGATCCATTATTTCATATTGATAACTGACTTAGATCAATATCATATAAAGTGATCTTCGTATTATAAGTATGACATTCAAACAAATATATCTTGTTATAAAAAATAATACTACAAATAAGGATCTCTATTGAAATATTTATAATTAAAAATATTTTTATTCAAAAGAAAAAACTACTGATATAAAAAAAATTATTAAAAATTCATGTAAGTTTGAATTTCATATCTAAATATAATCACATGCTCAAATCGAGATCAACTTAAAACTTTACACGCTTATACAATAATACATTATTAAAATAAGTCCCAATTCAATGACAACCTACTCAAAACCCAATACGTGGAGAATTTGTATACTTACAGGCATGGAGAAAAATGCACTTTTTAAAACATGATTTTATCCGTTCTATTTTCGATTAACTCAAACATGACCATGGACCTAACATAAAGAGAAGTTGGATAACAAAAAAATTATAATCCATTCAATTTTACCTTTTTTATTTCACTTGAACAGAGAGCATCACGAGGATTTTGCCATTTTGACCCTAGTCCCACCATCTCCACTTCCCATGAATGAATAAGAATAATGAGGAATCAGTGTTTCTATAATTTAAGAACCCACCATTTATTGCCACCAAATTTTACTAACCAAATCAACCACCAATTCATTTTAAATATTTATAGGCTTAATTTTTATCATGATCTTTCATTTCAATAGTTGAATGTGCCGATATTCAATTGCTAGACACCATTTTCTGGTCACGTTTTGCTATATATGATCACAAACAATTTATATTTTATATCATAGTCTCCTTAATCTAAGATTTATGAACTACAGTAATTTATACATTTATTTTTACCACGTTTAACAATTTCAAAATAATTGTATTAAAAATCAAGACACATTCATTATATCATAATTTGTGATTGATAACGATATATGTTCTATAATATCAGATATTTTTTTCCCTCAATCTGTTTCAATCCGTTATCTTTTTATTATCTCTAAATTTAATTTTAATAATTCTATTTTAAAATGCTATCAATAATTTAAAATAATTTTATATCACAATTTAAATTATTTATTATGAATATAAATATATATCATATTCGAAAAACAATAAATCGTGAAGATAATCAAAAAGTAGAGTTATGATTTCATAATTATTTTCAAGAAAATACAGACAAAAATATTTTATTAAATCCATTTTTCAGATTTAACTGATAAGAGATTGTATATATACATCGCTGACTACGTTCACGTTTAAAATGAGACACAGTAGAAATACCTTCTTTAATAAATATTAACAGAAAAAATGTACAAGAATGGCACCTTTGGCTAATTATTTAAATGTAAAATTTTCTTATACTAATTTTCGTTTTTTCATTAAATTAAATTTTAAATATAAAACCATCTAATCTATATGTTAGCCACTAAAAATTCGAGTAAATTTTATTTTTTTTAAACTTCTTTCTTAATTTTTATCTCTCTACATTTAAATATACATGATTAGTGTACTGTAACTTAATTTTGAAATCTTAAATTTATAAGACTTTCATCCTTTGGATGATTAAAAAACTTTTATGTTGTTTTAAGTTACCTTCTTCCTATCTAAATTCTTTAAAGTATAAGGAAGATAAAAAAAAAGTATGAGAAATGCTTTTGTATAAATTGAGATTTTTTTTTCCTTCTGTTTTGTACTTTTCAAAATGTCATTTTTGTAGTGTTGATGGTCTCTTTTCGGTTTAGGGTGGAAGACTACATGCAAAAGGTGCTCTTAAGCTCAAATCAGTTCTTTTGAATAGTTGAGGATGTACCTTTACCTAGTTCTTATCAATCTATTTATAGAGTTGTGTTGTGCCTATATGTGGATGGCTCTGGACTAGCACATATAACATAATTGATCTTATATTAACCTGACACTAAGTACATTAATCTTAATTAGGTTCATCTTGTTTTTAAGTGATCATTTTTAGGTTTCTGAAACATATTTGATGATATTTCCTAAATTATTAGGACGTCTTCTTGATCTTCTATGATGAGAATGATCTCTATTATCTATACTAGCTATAAGAAGTTAATTTAGTTTAAAATTTCAATTAAGTTATGGTGGATAATATAAAAAATTTCTCAACTTTCTTGCATTTGGAAAATTTTAGAAGAAAATGAGAGATTAAAATTTAGTTATGCAACAAAAAATTTAATATTATTGAAAGTTGTGTATATGTATCTAAATGTTAATATCCCATATTTTATCTAAGAGTATGTTAGTTGACTATTTTCATGATCTTTGTAGTTTAATTTTGTTGGTTGTGATTTAGCTAACATCAAATCTAATTGTATCACAGTGATATTTGAAGGCATGTTTGCTTAACAAAAGTTTGAGTTAAGTACTAATCAAACGATTTGAAACGAGTATGTTGACAAATTGAAAATTTTATTTAAAAGTTTTACACTAGTTGATATTTTAAAATAAAGAAACTTTTGCTCACACAGAGGCAATGATCATAATTTATGAGTTCCTCACTTTAGTGAACAAATTTTGTTCAAATGAGGAATATTTTATGAGACTCTTAATTTATATAAATAATTATTCAAATAAAAAATGAACATTAGAGAATAATTTTTTTACTTGTGTATAAATAAAAATCATAATTGAATTTAAATAAAAATATATATAAATTTTTTAATTCAAATATTTATTATCTTGAAAAAAAATATTATTGAAAACTTAAAAACTCTTCCACATAGAGTTTCAATATTTTTTTTCACAACAACTGGACAACTTAAATTTATAAAAAATCATTCATTGTAAACTATAATTTTGAAGAAATAACTAGATAATATGTATAGAGGTATAAGTTATTCAAGATTTACATTTTTTTTTGTCAAAAGAGTTTAATCTGGAACCTTGTAAATATTGCTTTTATAAAAAAAAAAGAGAAAAAAAAAAGAGTGAATTTGAGAATGAGGGAGAAAAAGCCGAAGCTTTTGTCTTTTGTTTCCAGAAAATTCTAAAGGTAATTATGTCCAATCATAATAGCAATAGGATTAATGCAACTCCTTCTTTTTTTTCTTTTTTTTTTTCTTTCTCCTAGTGGTTGCGTGGATTCTCATGGATTTTATTTTTCTTTTAAATAATTAGACAATAGGCTTGCATCATGGGTATAATTACGGGTTCAAAATTACACTTCATTTACTAATTGCACTCCTATTAAATCTTAAAATAATTAACTTACACATATATAAATAATATATTTTATATGAGTAGCTACTAGGACAGTAATATAGTCTTATTGGTGGTATAATATAAATATTAGGTTATGAAATATGTTACTTAGATATTTAAGTTTTACTAGTAACATAAATTATATATACAAATGTATCAAGTGCTAAAATTGACTGAAATTTTTTTTGCCTTCTATAGAACCATCAGAATTCAATAGGTGTACCAACTATCCTGTTATATAAGTATACCCACGATAGGTATAATTGATATTTGTTTTAAATATTCAAATTTAGTATAATTCACCACCAAAAATAATAAAATATTATAAGTGTTAGTATAATTCTTCGACTTTTTCGATAGACAAACAAATTTATTAAATAATTATCTTGTATAGTAGTCCATCGGTTTTTCTTCCTATATAATTTGTTTATTTTTTACAACTCATGTGTGATTATTTTATATTGTGATGATGATACTGGAGAAAATAAGAATACAAATAGTGCAGCATCTTATATCCAAGATTAGAGGAAACGAAAATAATATAATTGACTACAATATAATTATACAATGAAAATTATTTATTTGCTTATTTTAAAGCTCTAGAAGCATCGGCGTTTGGCCAACATGCTAATATTACAAGTGCACATGCATCCAAAAGGCCACGTATATACACAGGACATAGACATATCTTGAGAACAACTCACTCTTATGTATTAAATGTTTTCGTTTTCTTTGGGCTTATTCATCACAATTTCTGTTTATTTCTCTCTTCATTGGCTTAGCCCTATTTGTCATATTTATCACTTTGGATATATGTTAATATTTTTCCATTTTAGATATGGTGTAATTCTTCAGAAACAAAACATAGTTATGCAAAAGAGTTCTACAAAACAAGCTGAAACAATACTTTGGTTTTTTTGTAGGAGATTCTTTAATAACAACTTTTTGGTATATTCTTGCTTTTTGGTGTATTTTAGTCACTGATTGGGATCACGGGACTCCATGCTGAAAATTTGACATACCATAAGTTATAGGAATCCGATGGACCTAATATTAAGTTCTAAAGAGGAAAGTGACTACAACATTTATTCATGTACAATTCTGAAGTCATCGTCTTATTTTTTCAAAAATGTTATATATTTATCATTTTTCCGCTGCACCAAAAAATAATTGCACTTTTTAAATAATTAATGTAGCATTTTTAAAATAAAAACAAGTTTTATGCTGTATGTTCATGCATGCAGGTTGCTAAACCAAAATAATTTGTTATAATTATATTGTAAGATGAGTTGTTCATTATGTCTCCGAATGGAAAAAAAAGACAAGAGATATTCCATTAAAGATAATATATAATAATAGTTTGATCTATTGATGAGTGTTTTAAAGTAGTCTAAATAAACCTGTTTTGTTCAGCTACTTGTATAACAATCCCACTCCTAAACGAGAAATGGTAGTAAAAAAATTTAAATTTTTTCTAATTATATAGATATGGTGAAGCCCATAGGTACGAGCAGTGTTAAGTATAAGTGACCTATATTATATGCACTAGGTGCTTGTGTTTTTCTCCCATTCATCATGTTACATCATGTTCTTACACGTACAAACATTTTGTTTGCATATTCATCTTCCTTGTAATTTTTACCACAAAAGTAGAAGAAAATGTAATTTTGGAAATAGAGACGCAATGAAATGGTGAAAGTAAAGTTTAATTGTCAATTATAATAACATCATGATGGAATGTGGAATTATTCCATGGTACTATTCTTACGAAAAAGTGTCTGATGAATCTCCCAACAACTGTTTATTAAACTCAACTTAGATAAGACGACCTCCACTTACAGTTTCTCTGATAGGTGTGGAAAAAGAAACAAATAAAATGAACGAGATTGATGAACGTAAACAAGAAGACACAAAACTCACGAGTTCTTTGTTTCTATTCGCACTTTCCATTTCTTTCTGCTACATGATCTTAAAATTTTGAATTTATCCTCAACGTTAACAACTCCTTCCATTTGTCAAAGTTGCTTCTTGTGAAGAGATAAATCTATTTTCAAAAATGTTAAAAAAATAAATGATTTATTATTTTCATAAAATTAGAATTTAAAAGATAAAACTCCTCACATGCAATAACATCATGACAAAGAAGGAGGAACGTGGAAGATTAAGCTGAAACGAGTTACAAAGTTTTTTTTCTTTTCAAAAGTATACTTTTTCATATTAATATCTAAAATAGATAAAAAAGAATATTTTTTTATCAAAATTAATAAATCCCGCCAACTAGATAAGATTTCAACAATATGATTTTAGGTCAAAGATATAATTTCATACCGATCAAATAAAAGTAATATACAGCTAATTATTTTAATTAAAGACATTAATTAAAATTGTACTTATAAAAATAGAAGTGACATGATAAAGACATAAATTAAGATTGTCTGTAAATATGTAATCATTTTTTAATTATTTAACATTATATTTGTTATGTTTAGCAATTAATAAAAAAATTAATAATAATAATTATATAATAATAATTAACAAAAGCTTAAAAAAAATTAAGACATACAAAATTCTTTTAAATTAAAACAAAATAATATAATAATAATAAGAAGAAAAATAAGAATAAGAATAATTATAATTAAATTCATACAAATTTAATTTAAATTATAATAATATTATTTAGGAATAATAATGATAATAATAATATAATGATTATTTTTTAAAAAATAATAATAATATAACAAATCTAATTTAAATAATAATAATAACTATTATTATAATAATATAATAATTTTTATAAATAAAGAAAATAATAGTTGGTAATTGTTAGAGTACATGTTCATTTCCTCATTTCCTCTTTCTCTTCTTTATAAGTGAAAATATAATAATTTGATCAGATTGATTTATTGTGATGTGATAAATAGTTGATATTCTAATGATTAAAAAACTCCTTCATTTTTTCTTCTTGATAAGTGAAAACCTTAATTGTAGTAGTATGCGATTACAACTTAATCCATTTGTTGTCACTAAATAATTAATATTATATTATTAAATATAATTTTTTTATTCATAAAAATTATTATTATATTATTATTATAATAATCATTATTATTGTTATTATTTTAATTGGATTTATTAAAATATTATTACTACTATTATTATTATTTTTTAAAAATAATCTTTACATTATTATTATTATTATTACTATTATTATTTTAATTTAATTTATATAAATTTAATTTTAATTATTGTTTCAATAATTATTATTATCATTTAAATTAAATTTATATAAATTTAATTAAAATTATTTTTATTACTATTATTATTTAAATAAATTAAATTCATATGAATTTAATTAAAATTATTATTATTATATTATTTTATTTTAATTTAAAATAAATTTGTATGTCTTAATTATTTTTAATTATTATGTAATTATTATTATTATTATTATTAAATTTTTTGTTAATTATTAAATATAATAAACATGATATTAAATAATTAAAAGATAATTATATAGAAAAAATAATTTTAATTAATATTTTTAATTAAAATAGTTAACATCTCATTCCTATTTTGACCATTCCTATTTGACGAGTGTGATAAAATTTATCCATTTTAATAAAATAATAATTTTTTACCTTTTTTGATATTAACGTGAAAGAGTATATAAAAATGGAAAGAAACCTACAATTTAGCTGAAATTATTATAAATAGAAGTTATGCTCAACTTGGATTTGTACAACAAAGTAGAGCTTCCGTGGCACCATTGCTACTACTCACAACACCACCTTCTTCCTTTCAACACCACCGCAACAATCAATGGGGGACACCTACGTTTTGGCCACTCAGAAGCGCAAACGATCCGACGACGCCGACGCCGGCGACTCCAAGAAGCTCATGCTCCACGGCGAGGCGGATCCGGCGGCGGCGCTGGCCAGCGCGCGGCACGAGTTCGGGGAGCACGGCGGAGTCAACATGTCCATCGAGGCGTCGGCGACCTTCACGGTGATGGAGCCGGAGACGATGCACCGCATGTTCGCCGGCGAACTTGGCCCTGACCGTGACTTCTTCATCTACAGCCGCCACTTCAACCCGACGGTGCTGAACCTGAGCCGCCTTATGGCGGCGCTGGAAGGCACCGAGGCGGCGTACTGCACCGCAAGCGGGATGTCGGCGATCACCGCCGTGCTGTTGCAGCTGTGCAGCCACGGGGAACACGTGGTGGCGTCGAGGACGTTGTACGGTGGGACCCACGCGCTGCTCTCGCACTTCCTCCCGCGCACGTGCGGGATAACAACGAGCTTCGTGGAGGTGACGGATCTTGAGATGGTGGATGAGGCCATGGTGGAGGGGAAGACCAAGGTGCTTTACTTCGAGGCGATTTCGAACCCGACTCTGACGGTGGCGAACATACCGGAGCTCTGCCGTATGGCGCGACGGAAGGGGGTGACGGTGGTGGTGGACAACACGTTCGCGCCTATGGTGCTTTCGCCGGCGCGTCTGGGTGCTGATGTGGTGGTTCACAGTATCTCCAAGTTCATCAGCGGTGGGGCCGATATAATCGCAGGTATCTTTGTCGTCTTTCCATTTTCTCTCACTCTCTTTCAGATTCTTCCTTATTCACCACTGAATCAATAAATTAATATTAATTAATTAAGTAGTTAATTAATGTTCAATAATAATTAATTACGATCAGTATTTAACAATACTCTTGCGCCACGAGACTCTTGTTTGTATTATACTCTTTTATTACATTCTTAGATCCTAAAAGCACACAACCCAAAAATTTAATGAGAAAGAATATCTACAATTTTTTTTTTAATTTGACTATCAAAATTAGGATAGTCAAACAAATCTTTTCAAACTAACCATTTATGCTTAATTGATTTAGTTGATACATTTAATCTTTTTTTATTCTTAAAGAAAGTAAAAGGCACTTATTCTGAGTTTAAGTTTAATGTGCATGTGTGGAAGAAAGTGATGAAGAGATAGAAATCTATAATTATAATAAATGAGGAGAAAAGACAGAAATTTACATATGTATTGAATGAACAAATAAAGAAAAAAATAGAAAGATAGAGAAAATAGAGAAAGAGATAGAGATTTAGAAATATATTAATGGTTACTGACAAAATAAACAATTAGGCATCTTAAACAAAGTTATCCCTCAAAAAGGATGCTTTGCATTTGTGGTATTATTAGATTATAAGTGGTATCTTTAAGAAAATTTCTTAAAATAAAATAATTATAAAAACACTGCTTTTTTTGGATCGCGAATCTACAAAGGACAAGTCATTGAGTTTATCCTGATAATGATGTGTATCCATCTCACATGTTGAAGTATCGGTACTACTTATAACACAAAAATAATTCTTTTATATCACGTACGTGATCTGATTTGCTAGATTAATATTTATGATAAATATAATTTTAGATTACACAAAATAATATATTAAATTATTTATTTATTATTATAAAATTGTAATAACTCCTAGCAGTGTCGCTAGAATTATAAAAGAAATGATAAAAAGGAAAAAAAAGGAAGATGAAGGAAAGAAAAACCAAAAGATGAAAATTATACTTCCTGATTTTGTTTGGTGTAAACACTTCATGGACCAGGAAGAATAACTTTGATTTACAAAAAGTATATAATAATATAGTTTGTCATTGGTCCAATCTCTTTTCCTGCAGCGTTGGAGAGTTGGATGAGGAGTAAGTGGAGTCGTTAAACTTTATTTTCTCTACAGCAAATAACATTGTTTTTTTTTAAGTAATCCATCCTATAATACGAAATATTTTCTTAATTCATGTGTAATTTTAATTTATTTTCAACAAGAATTGTATGATTTTTATAATATATTGTAAAATTAAATAAATTTATTATATAATAATTGATGATTAATATAAAATATATTTAAATATTTTTTAAATTTTAAATTTTATAACCCAAAATAAACTCTTTAACCACTAAATTCCTATTTAGATTAAATTTCCTATATAGTTTTAGGACAAAAAAATGAATTAGGTTTCTTTCATACTTTATTTTTATAAAAAATATTTTTTTATAACATACTGCATAAGTTAATTTAATTTAAAAGATAAATAGAATTTATTTTACATTAATTACTTATTTTTCAAAAATACTATTTGAGAAAATAAAGTTAATTATTATTGTTTAGGTAAGCAATTAGAACAAAATTATTTCACACAACCTCTCCGGTTTTTGGATTTCAAATTTTGGTTGTTTTAAAATAAAGTTTTGAATTTTTTTTCTATAAATTGTTGTTTGTATATGCTTAAATATCTATAAAATACTATTTCTTTTACAGCTATGAAACACTTGTGTTGAAGTTTCTTTGAAAAATTTATGCAACTTCTTATTAATATTTTTTTCAAACATGTCTTTCTATTAATTTTCCTAAAACACACTATAACAATAATAACAATATTTATGAACTTATACGATACTTATATTCTACTTTTTTTTTTTCATCTTATACCCTTTATTATATTTTTATTTTTATTTTATTCTATTTTTAGTGTAACTTTTTAAATTATCCATAAATTAAAATGATCACATGTAAAATTTACAAATATTAAACAATTAAATAATACTTTTATTAAAGTTTGTATTTATTTCTTATATACTATAGCAATGATTCTACCACTAAATATATTAAATAGAATATTCCTTTTGAATTGATGTGATGCCAGTGTGTCACCACACTACGGGCCTCGCTATCACGTGAATTGGCGACAATCTCTGCTCCCTTCTTTTTTGACGTGTTACACGTGTTACTTTGCTTTTAAAAAGATTTGTTTTTAGCCATAAAAATAAAAGAAAACTTACTTTCAATGTTCATATCATTTAATATATTTTTACGTACATACATAAGAAAATAAAATGTTAGTTATTATTGTTTATTAAACTGATGTAGGTAGTATCTTACTACAGCAAAATTCTATTAATCTTAAACTTTCAGAACTTCTAGAAAGTTATACCTACAAATGCATTTGGTGTAGGAAACGTCGTTAAACTATTTTGACAGAAGCCATAAATAGAACATCAAAAGAGTAACAGAAATTATAGATTTAGAAGTAATGTAAGGATGTAAAAGAAAATTTTCGATATTCTAACAGAAGAGAAAATAATATTTTATTTGGCAATGGTTATGATTGCGAATCTGACAGGGGCTGTGTGCGGGCCCGCAAGCCTGGTGAACAAGATGATGGACCTGCAACAGGGGGCCCTGATGCTGATGGGCCCTACGATGAACGCAAAGGTGGCATTCGAACTTTCGGAGAGAATCCCGCACCTGGGGCTAAGAATGAAGGAGCACAGTCAGCGGGCCTTAGTGTTCGCCAGGAGGCTGAAAAGCCTGGGCCTGAGGGTGATCTACCCGGGCCTGGAGGAGCACCCACAGCACCAGTTACTGAAGTCCATGCACAACGCTGAGTACGGGTTCGGTGGGCTTATCTGCGTGGATATGGAGACGGAGGAGAGGGCGAACCGGTTGATGAACCACTTGCAGAACTATGGGCAGTTTGGGTTCATGGCAGTGAGCCTGGGCTACTATGAGACCCTCATGTCTTGCTCTGGAAGTAGCACCAGCAGCGAGTTGAGCTCTGAGGAAAAGAAGCTGGCTGGAATTTCACCTGGGCTTATCAGAATGTCCATTGGGTACATTGGCACCTTGGAACAGAAATGGGCCCAGCTCGACAAGGCCCTAACTAGGCTTCACGAGCCTCCCTGTAAGAATTGAATCCTAGTACCATCTCTCTCTTTATGCTTTCCATAATAATAAGTATGTGTAATAAGTTAATAATCTGTATTAGCACTTCTTCTGTTCTCTCTAATGGATGTCCATTTTCTCTTATATTTTTCTCTGTCAATTTTTTCAGTAAAAAAAAGTATATATTAGTTTTAGTTACTTCACTAATTTATAAAGTTTAAAAAAATAACTTCAAAATCATATTAATTCATTTCTGTTCTATACATTTTCAAATGTCTATTATATTAAAATCAAAAAATAATTATTACAAAATTTTAAATGAAATTGGATTCTCGCAATTATATCCTTGCCTCTCGCATGTAAGACGTTTTATGGCAATCACTTCTTACTCCTATTTTTGAACATTCATTAAAAATGATCAAATTGTTTTGTCCGATTCCCTTTTTATTACACAGCAGTTAGAAGAAGAAAATTAAAAATATCTAATTTTGAAAGCTATTTCAAAATATATGAAGTATGTTTTGGAATGTTCTTTCAGAAATATAAACTTATTTTAAAAATATATTTTGAAAGATATTATATAAATTCTTAAAAGTTTGTTTTAGAATTCTATTTTAGAAATCTTGTTCTAAAATATGTTTTATGTGTTTCAGAAATTTTATTTTAAAAAATTTATTTTAGAAATTTTAACATGTTTTATAAAACGTTTTCTTAAATATATTTTATGAATTTCAGAAAGTGTGTTCTGAATATTTTCAGAACAGGTCATCTGAAAATTATTTTAAAAATAAGTTAAATAGTTATTTTGAAATTTATAGGAATGTAGGTTCAAATTAAAGGGTGCAGGAAGCAATTGGCATATTTTATTCTTGACTCTGGATGCCCCTCTTCAGCCCCAAACTCACAATTCCACTTCTTGAATTAAAAGGAAAAAAAAATAACAAAAGTCTTTCACTATCTTTGCTTCAAAAACCGAAGCAAATCAAGCAATTAACTTTAAAAAGGATAAATAGTCATGAAAAATAAAACTCGGAACTGTGAACTAACAGATTGTTGTGGAAGATAACTTAGACAGTTAATGTTCAATCTCTTAAAGAAGATTCGAATTTCAATTTCATGGATGAAAAATATATAATAAAAATATATCATTAACAATAGTTAAACAAATATTTGAGAAAATTACCCTACTAAAAAGATCTGGAATATCATATAAGGTGACAATTTTTTCCATCATCCATATGTAGTATGATTGATTTACTTATGAATACGTTTATCCAAAATAGATTTTTCTTTTTTTACAAGATAAAATGTTGGGATTTTAATAAACAAGTTTAACTTGCTCGTAACATGATTTTTCACACAAATTGAAGAAGCATTTTAACTTGCAATTTTTTCTTATTTCTTTTATGTTTGCTCTCAGTACTTTAATTTAATTTCTCATTTTCATTTATTAATAATATATTATTTATTTTAATTATTACCCATCAGCATTCAAATATTATGTCTTCCCCCAACGTTTTTGTAAGCCTATAAAAAACCTAACATATATAAACGTTGGAGCACCACGATTTAAAAATACACATGTATCCATATTAAAAGAATAATGGCACTTGTATCAAGAAGTAAACTTTAAGTTTAATTCAATCTTACAAAATTGGTTTGTAAAGTGAAGTTTTGTTAATAAAATTCAAGGAAAAAAAATCAGAGAAACAAATAGGAATGAGAACAATAAAGCCAACATACAAGGGAATGACACCATCTTCAATCCAAAACTTTAAGGCATTGTGTTTGTGTGTCTTCTTTTTTATATGTTGCTCAACTTTCTTTCTCATTCCTATTCAATGTGAGATTTAGACCCACACTTTGATACCTAACAAGTTTGCATCTATTCATAAGTTATTAAAAGGTCTTATCTCTAGTCGATGTAGAATCTCCAATAACTTGAGATATTTTATTATATATATATAACTTATAGGTTATATTTTTAGTTTAAAATATAAATAATTTTTATCTTAAGATTATATCTTAATCATTCAAGCTATTTTGTTCATTTTTTTTAAAATACTTTTATTGAGTATGTTTCATTAAAAATTAACACTTAATCTATTAAAATTATATTAAAAAATTCATTCTCAACTTGTTATATTAGAGTGTTTTGTTATACTTTGTATAAGTCTAATGCACAATCCTTATTCAGTTTCTTATTATATCATGTTTTAATCTATATTATCTAAATTATCATTAAAGACATAATATCTCCTTTATATAGGATTCTTGTACTTAATATTATAATATTTGATGTCATAATAGCATTACATGTATCCTTAAACACACCTATTAGACCACAATATCATGTTGGATATTAATATATACACTCAGACTTTTCATATCTTATAAATATTTTCATATAACTAATACACATAAGTACACATGCACATGTAACACACTACACACAATTGCATATGTATTATATCCCTTAAATATTTACTATTTGATATGTTGTTTGAGCAACACTAGTTTCACAAGAAAGATAATTAGTTTGGTTTCTCTTCTGCGTGAGCATTCTTTCATCGCTTTGGTAATTATTATTCTTATTGTACCGCTCAAGTGTCACATCAACACAACAATTTTTAGAAAACATCAAACACCACAACACTTGAAGATCAATTACGACTTTTTTGCTTCAATCGACTATCACGGAAATGTGAAAAAAGCGCATATTTCAATTAATAAAAAATTATTTAAAAGCTAAACGATAAAAGAAATTGAATATCAAACTTTCTTCTCAACAAAGCGAAGATTTGTGAAGAAAGTGAATGATTTTAATTATAATAATAAAATTATAAATAATAATTATAATAATAAAATTATAAAATAATAATAATAATAATTTAATTTTTATTTTAAAATAATTAATAATCTTTAATTTTATTAATTAAAAAATAATTTATTAATCACACTCAATAAATTAAATATAACTAATTTTAAATTAATTTTAATTATAATTTCATCTATTAAAAAATTATTTTATCTATCACACATATCACATCACTCACAAACTTTTATAAACTTTCTCTTCATTTCTCACAATCTTTTTCTTAATCCAAACACAAATTCTTTCCACTCAGTTTCACCTCAAATCTACTATTTTGCACCCACTTAAATCCATCTTCAAATCTAACATACCTTTATACTTTGTTTGATTGAGGGAGTAAATTTGAGGGAGTAAATTTAATTGGATTTAAGATGAAAATGTGTTAAAAGTTAGTTTGTTTGAATTAAGGAAATGATAGTGAGGATTGAGTGAAAAGTTAGTGAGTGGTGTGATAGATATTTTAATTTTTTTTAATTGATAAAATTGTAAGATTACAAATTGTTTTTGTAGCTAAAACTAATTGAAAATGAAATATGATTAATCTGTTGGGCGTAATTAATGAATTATTATTTTTTATTAATAGAATTATAAGATTATAAATTATTTTAAAATTAAAATTAAATTATTATTGTTAATATTATTATTATATAATTTTTTATTATTATTAATTTTAATATTATTATTATTATTATTTATGATTTTATTATTATTTTTAATTTTTAACATTAAAATTATTAAGTTATATTATAAATTAATTATATTTATTTTATAAGTGAAATCAATAAATAAAAGTATAAATAGCTATATATCTATTATGATTTAACTTTAAACATTCATAGTTATAAATATTTTATAAATGACACACATGCATAATTGATTATTGAAATCAGATAATTCATTATGTGTTTAAACTTTATACGCAATGAATTATGGCAAGTGAATAATCAATTATCCTTATCAAAATAAATGTACATAATCAATTATAGGGTTCACGGTAATCAATTATGTTACCTTCTTTACATTGACAATGAAGGTCACTCACACTGCACCTTAATCACTACTAAGGACGAAGCTCTATCACAACAACACAAGCCAACACCTACCTCAACCACCACCAATGTCCAATCTTTACCAAAGGAGTTGAACGATACCTGCATGTAGTATCACATGCAAGGTTAAAAACGTCTTAACATTCATGCCAGCGTGACTTTCACTTCTCTTCCTCGCACTGTACTGTAGATGCCCCTCCCACTTCTTCGTGCTCCAAATCAGCGTTATTCACTTTAACCAAACACTAATGTCTCCATCTTTCTATTGTCGTGCACATTCGACGCTCTCGTACAAACACAATATTAATTCTTGATTGGTGAAAATATGAGGGGAGAAAAAGCTTCAAGTTAGAGTTTGATCAATATATTATGTTACTAGAACATCTATATTAACACTTAAAGGATATTGAATAATGTATATAATTATTGCTTATCACTTGAATAATATAGACTTTTTTACATTTTTAATTTTTATTTCTTTAAATAGTACTCTTTATTTTTTATTTTCCTCAATAACACTCTTTATTCTTTAATTCCTGAAATAACACTCTTTTGTTTTTATTTTTTATTTATTTTTCTTACGTTGAAATAGCATTCTTTTGTTGACTTTTTTACTTCACTAACACCTCTTTATTTTTTATTTCTTTCAATAGACCTCTTTACTCTTTAATTCTTGAAATGACACTCTTTTTCTTTTTTTCTTATTTTCTATGGTAAAATAACACTCTTTTATTTTTCTATTTTTCATTTTATTTTTCATTTTTTGTACAGTACATTAATTATGATTATTATTTTTTGTTTTATTTTTTATTTCTTTATGATTTTGTGATTGTATTTTATTATAATAATTTACTGGTTGTATTTTTGTATTAAAATTGATATTGGAAAAAAATTATAATAAATTATAAAATTGTTATTTAAATTAAAATTTGTATTTTTCATTTGTTAAAAGTATATCTAAATAATTAATAGTAAAAATAAAATAAAATTGTTGAATTATTTTTGTAAATAAATATTAATTAAATGGTTTAAAAAATTTAAATAAAATTTAACTTATTTGTGAAGTGCTTTAAATGTTATGTTTATTACTTAAAATTTTTTAATTATTGAAATCATGCAATACACTTGATCATAAAGAAGAAAAATAAATGACAATCATATATTCACTAAATAGTTTAGTTAATAGTACAAGAAATACTTTGTGTGAAAACATAAATTTTATCTTTATCAAAACTCAAATTTTATCTTTATCAAAAAATCAAATACATCTTTGTCTAAAATCAATTTCCATCTTTATAAAAAATCAAATGATATCTTTAATAAGATATCAAATTTTATCTCTATCAAAAACCAAATTCTATCTTTATCAAAAATCAAAATTTATCTTTACCAAAAATCAAATTTTACCTTTATCAAAATTTTATTTTATTTTTGCCATTAATTATTTAAATATTTTTTTAACAAACTAAAAATATAATTTTAATTCAAATAACAATTTTATAATTTATTATAATTTTTTCTCCCAATTCAATTTTAATATAAAAATACAATCACAAAACTATTATTATTTATTTTAATATAATTTATTATGCCAAATTTAAATTTATTATAAAATATAAAATTAAATAATTTATCATTTTTCCTATTATAATTAATTAGTTAAAAAACCTATAAAATGTTTCGTTTTATTTTCTTTGTATTCTTTTTTTAAAATTTTAATTTAATTATTTTTATATTATTTTTAGCTTAATTTTAATAAACTAATAATCACAATTTTTAATAACTATTACATAAAAAATGCTATTACCGAAAACAAAATAGTGTTATTTAAGAAATTAAAATATAAAGAGTGTTATTACTGAAAACAAAAGAGTGTTATTTCATAAATTAAAAAATAAAGAGTACTATTTGAGAAAAATAAAAATAAAATGTACTATTGAAAAAAAATAAAAAAATCTACTAAAACCAATAATATAAATTCCATATTCAACTCTCAGTATGCAAAAATGTATCAAAATAAATGTATAATATACTTACAATAACTAATATATTAAAATTCATCTCAATAATTTGATTGTTCAATAATTATACACATGCAATCATATTTTATCACAACACCACTAAAAACTCATTCAAATCACACATATTAAATCACACATATCGTTTAATAGCTATTAAAATTAAGTTCCATTAAAGTAGTGTATATCTACTAGTAAAACTTCTATTGTATACTTTCAAAATCTTAATTTATATTTAGTATGACCTTCAAAGTTTAATTTTATACCACCAACGTCTTGCCTCGGAATGAAAGGAATAATCAAGTACAATAAAAGAAATATAAACTAAATCTTGTTAAAAATTTCTTTGACCTTGAGATGTCATATTTTAATCTGTTATGAAAACAAATAGTTTCAAATTAGAAACAATACATATTTTTAGAAAGATGAAATTCTTACAAAAATAAAACATGAAACTATTATAATATATTTATAAACTTTTCATTGTTTATCTATTAAAAATCAGGATCTTAAAAATTTTATTAGTCCATATACATGTATATTAAACGAAGAAGGATGAATTTATATAATGATTTTTTATCTTACCAATAACTTTTTACTAAATTATAAGTATATGATTTTTATTTTATTTTCAAATTTTGGTTGAGAATATTTTAAGCTTTAATATAAAATTAATATTAAAATGCACATATAAAATATATAATAATTGAAACTAAATAAATATATATTTTAAAAATAAAATTTAAAGTTAAAAATAACAAAAATGCTATAATTATAATTACAAATAATACATTTTTATTCATAAAATAACATTAAAATGTATATAAAAATATTATACAAACTATATTTACGATATGCTTTAATAAATAATTTTATCAGGCTCCTTAATTTAGCTTTAATTAGTTTTTCAAAACGTTTGTTAAAAAGTAATGGGACATATATTTGACAAAAACACCTTCGTTTTGTTTAGCGGTACACGAGGAATGATGAAAAACTAGGAAGGAGAAAGAATAAATATGTGAAAAATAAAAAAATTAAATGTAATTAATTAATAGATGGACGATGATGTTAAAGAACGTGAGTTATGAAGGAATGATAAATTTCATTTATATATTATTTTGTGCGGAAATTGTTTACATATGATAGATTTAATGCATAATTTTAACTTATGCAAAAGCTAAAACTAATGTATGCATAAATTAATTTGTATATTTCTGTGAGAAGTAAACTTAATTTTCTATAGAAAATCTGGTTAAAACACAATCATATTCATTCATTTTTCTTATATTTTTAATTATTTACTCTATTTCTCACTTTTTTTTTACTTTCTTTCTTATCAAACAAACTCTTTTAAAGTAAATGTGAAGTTCTGTTACACTAGTTTAAAAGCTATGTTTTAAAACTTTTATGGTGTTAAGTTTCGTTTGGTAAGCTAAAATGTTAAGATATTAAGTGTTCAAATTCTTTTAATTTGTTCCTTTTCATTTTAGTCATGTAACATGAGATACACCTTTTAATTTTACGATTTTTTTTTTTCATTGTGAATAAGTACGTGGTGTTCCCAATAAATATAGAGATAAATATCACGGTTGAAAGATGACCTAGAAGATATAATTAATAGAAGGTATAAATATTCAAATCACATGTCTCACACCTACATATACCTAACTATTCAAATAATTATCAACAGTATCATGATTCATGTACACAAATAAATGTACAAAAGTTATCGTGGATCAATTGATTTAATCTAAAAGGTGACACACCACTCATAAAAATCTAAAGAGAAGAACACAACATTCAATATTATAAAAATCATTTTTCCTATCAAAAGTATAACCTAACATCAAATCATATTATTTGGTAAAGAAAATAGTTTTGATAATTTTGTCCTCAATCGTATCAATCTTAAGTTGGCTATAAATAGGATTTGGTATTAGTGTGCGTTGTGGTCAATTTAAGGATATGATAGATACCTGAATTTTTTTTTTCTATAATGAACATAACATTATAAATATGAACATATATTTGACTGGTTGTTTAAATTATTTAAGTTTCTATTTTGATTATTGAACTTTTTTTAATTAGTTAATCTGTTAATTACTTTGAAAATCATATAAATGTATTTATAATAGGTAAAAAAATAATTATATGAATATGAAGTTGATACACTATTTTTTTACTTATTTTATATATAAGATTATCTAATACATAATCCATAAATGAAAAAGAAATTCTCAAACAACTTTATTCCAGCAAGGACATACATTTACTTTTAGAGTATGATGACCATTTTTTTTTCTTTAACTATTTATTTTAATTTTTTAAATTAGAAATAAAAACCCTTTTCTATCCTTTAATGACTTAGTACTAATTTGAAGCATTTCATATTTCTAATAGTCTATTATAAAATTAACTGATTCAAAACTAGTGTGATTATATATATATATATATATATATATATATATATATATATATAAATATATTAGTTTATTATGTATTGAAACCAAATCACAATAATTATTCAACAAATAAACCCAATCAAATGATTTTGGTATGTAACAACCATTTGTTAGGTCCATTTTGACATGTCTGACGTAAAAATGTTTTATAGATATTTCATATGCAAAAATTTTATATTATCGTATACCTATAACTTATATAAAGTAAATTTGTTAAGTTTATAATTAGGAATATTTTGCTATAAACTACTAGTATTTCTTTTTCTTTTTTATTGGAGTGGAAACTGGATCACTGATCAAATTGAAACTATTTTATGTGAATTAGTCTAGCAGTGGATGGCTGATTAAAAATATTTTAAAAGTTATACTTAACAAAACTTTTAACTGGTTGATAGGGTAAATTTTTTTTATTGAAGAAATACATAGAAGTTAATCTCTATTAAAATAAGAATAAATTATGTATACATTAACGTTATTAGGAAATTTTACCCTAACTTCTGGTCACAATCTTATAGTTTAACAATTTAACATAAATTAAAGGAATTTTAGATATTATTTAAAAAAAATCTTAAGAGAAATCTGACATTTATTACTTTTGAGTTTGAAAGTAATTCTGACAGCCATATATAGTCTTTCGGTTGTAACTTGTTACATAGGGAATATCTATTTCTCACTTTCTGGTCGGGAAAAGGATGCTATGTCTCACTAAATGGAGTGTTCACACGTGTTTGTGGTTCTGTTGAATTATTTTATCAAATAATGATTTTAACTAAATATAAAAATCAAATGTAATTTTCCATTTTAATATAACAGAGAATTTAAATTAAGTTAATATTTTATGATTTGATCTTAATATTTTTATTTTTTATTATTATATTATTTTTTACAAAATTAAAAATTATGAGAAAATAATTAAACATATTATAATAAAAAGAAGTTAAATATATACTGTGATTTTAATCTCATATTTATAATTTAGACTTTCTTTCATATTTATAAATAAATTGACTATTATATTTTTATTAATATAAATATATTATAAAAGGTACGACTTGCAAAAAAAAATATACATAAATATTTATAAATGTCACATCCAAATATATATATATATTATTTAAATATTTATATTTGTCAATTAATTACAGTCAAAGACTTATTTGTGTGATTAGTTGTTTGAGTTTCATACGTCAGATTATAGTTATAAATTTTTCCTGATTTTTTTTTTCAAACTTCTTAGTCATCATTTATATATTCAATTTTTCATTATAATTTCAGATATGAGAATTTTAAAAGAATAAAATATAAATATGACCTTAATTTATACTTTAATACAACTATGTATAATTATTATATCAAGATTTCAAATGATACACATAAAAAAACACAATATATGATACACATAAAAAAACACAATATGTGATAATAATTATTAGCAGATAATAAATTACATAATACATATTATACAAATATATATGATATAGTCTATATAATCAGTCATGCTTACTGATACAATACAAATGATACCATTATCTTATTTCCTTACTTGATTGCTTTTAAAAATTGATGTATTAATTCAATGTTATTCTTATTTCTTTTGATCTCATCTTACAATAGTGTATATACTCATCTTACAATAATTTTACACTTCTCTTAATTTGAATTTAAGTTGTTTTCATGTCGAAATTGAATTGAGAATTCAATGGTCAGTTTAATATACATGTAGAGAATTCAATGGTCAGTTTAATATACATGTATGAATAAGTTACACATATAATTTTTATTAATATATATTTTATATTATAATATTTATTAAAATTGTTATATATTTTTATTAATATCTAAAAGTTAAATTCTTTATTAAAATAAGAATAAATTATGTATAAATTAACATTACAAATAATTTTTACCCCAATGTTTTATAGTTTAATAATTTAACATAAAAGTGATAGTGAAACTCTTCTATACTCTTTCTCTCTCTCAAAGCCTCTTCCTTCTCTCTTTTATCTTTTCATACCTCATTTATTTTAAAATCTAATCACACCAATATTTGAGGAGTTAAGGACCATTTTTGTCTTATCAAATTTTCAATCAGAGTAAGTTTCTATTTACTTTAAAGATCTCTTATTATTCTTAGAAGTGACACCCATCTCCCTTCTCTCTTTTATCTTTCTTTCATACCTTATTTATTTTAAAATCTGATTACACCAATATTTGAGGAGTTAAGGACCATTTTTGTTTTATCAGATTTTCAATCAGAGTAAGTTTCTATTTACTTTAAAGATCTCTTATTATTCTTAGAAGTGGACTTTTAAGCCTAAGTCAACTCCAACTCGAGCATGAAACTATATTCAAGGGTGGCTCGATAGGCCCAACAACCTTTCTAAGATAGGCTATGATACCATCTTACAAGTGGATTTTAATCCTAACTTCACCTTATAAAACCGACTTGTAGAGTGAGGTTTGCACCCACTTATAAACTATTGAAAAACATTATCTCTAGTCGATGTGGAATCTCCAACAATTCTCTATATTTTCTTAGGTTTTGATCATTAATCTTTAAGGGTCAGTTGAGAAAAGTTATTCTCACTATTTATTCTATTATATAAATTGAATTTTGGTTAAGTTTGGATAACTTGCTCTAGATTCCTAAATTTTAGAGTTATATCACTGATTGACTTTAGAGCTGCCTTGATATTGAGCTTTTCAGGTAAGGAAAGCTAGTTTTTTTACTTTAAATAGAACATTAGGTTAGAAGATCTAGATGTGGGGACAACGTGGTCACCAGTTTCGAAGCCTTGTAGGAGTTGTTTTTGAAAGAACCAGAAATGTTTTGATTCAGAACTGATTTTGAATGTATAAAGATAGTTGATTTTGATGAATTTGATATGTTATTATGATGTTAAAGAAATTTTTGGATGATATTTAATAAATAGATGTTATACTTAATTGTTTGATTCAGTGTGAAAGGGATTATGTTGAACTAAATTGAATGTTGTTTGATTAAATATTTAATTTTATGTTGTGTCAACTTATTGAAATAGTAAATTTTGATGATTTAGTAGAGTGTTGTCTTGTAGATGGAAAGATTCTTACATACTATGATTGTGGATTCAATTATATGTATTGATGTGAATGACGGAAGGAGTATGAAATTGAGGTCATACATTTGAGATCATGTGTGAGTTGTGTTTGTTTGTGTACATTAAGTATAACATGTGATCATCTAGCTTCATTGATGATCCAAGTCACATAGACTAAGATATTAGGTAGTGAGAAGCTAACGAGGGAGTTCATACATACTGGAACCGCTTATGACACTCAGTATTGGATATTTGAACTTACTCTGATCCTTAATGATGGATTAGATTATAGTCTCTAGTAGGGGTATACTTAACTATGAATGACTCTTTGGAAGAATGATAACTGCATATGCAATTCATATTATTGAAATGAAATCAAAGTACTAGAGATTGAAATGAAATCAAGATACAAAAATTGCATGTGAATTTATGTGTATTCAATATGACTGAAATGTAATCTATATGAACGAAATGAAGTATATATGATTCACATGAAAAAGGATTATAGTTGAAAATATATCCATGTATGATTTATATAAATGATGTATTTGGTATTGAAACTTTATATATCAACTTTTTTAAAAAAGAATTTTTATAAATGACTAATATGATTTATTTTTTTTACATATGTATAAAATTTTATTTTCAGTTATCTTTATTTTTGTTATTGTGTTGTTAACAATCGTGACTATATATAAAGATATACCGATGCAAGAATATGGTAAAGATCATAGATTTTTATTTTAAAATTTGTTCTCTTTAATTGGGTTCACTACATGCAATATATATATTTTTTTTCACTACATGCTATACAATATATGTTTTTGGTATTAAGTGTAGTAATTCTTAGAGAATCCTGACATTTATTATTATTATTATTATTTTATTTTGAAAGTAATTCTAACAGCCATATATAGTCTTTTGCTTGTAACTTGTCAGAGAGGGAATCTCTATTTCTCGCCTTTGCTGGGTAAAAGTATGCTATGTCTCACTAGATGGAGTGTTCACACGTGTTTGTGGTTCTATTGTTGTTTTTTTTTTGTTATTATTAAATTATTTTTTGATAAAATTTAAAAAAAATTATGAGAAAATGATTAAAAATATTATAATAAAAAAGTTAAATAGAAAATTATACTGTGAGTTTTTATAATTCATTATATTTATAATTTAAACTTTCTTTAATATGTATAAATAAATTAACTATTATATTTTTTATTAATATAAATAAATTATATTTTTATTCATATAAATATATTATAAAAGGTCAAACTTGCAAAAAGTAAAAACATATACTAAATATTGATAAATATTTATATAATGTATTTATATAGTGTATTTCTCTTGTGATAGTTTGCGTATCCATTTTACATAATAAAAAGATAATTCAATAAATTATATTAAAAAAATTAATTGAGTAAAAGAAATTAAGTTTATCCTGAAATTAAAGTCATCATAATATGAATAATAATTTTTGATCTTATTTTGATAAGTGAATCTTTTAAGCAAGACCCTAAACTATATTCTATCTAGTAATTCTTTTCGAACTATGTACTTTTTATGTTAGTTTTATTCATATATACGGATCATCATTTTATTTAAAGTTGTTTTTTTCAATCTAGTTACTCTTTATCTTATAATTTTCTTTAAAATGTATCAAATGAAACATTTAATCTACTGTATCAAACACAATACTTTAGATGAATCTGTCATTTGCTAATTTATTCTTAAAATATTAAATCACCCCACTCATAAAATCTTAAATACTTTATTATAAAATTGATTTTACAATTTTTGAGATATTATAATAAATATGTAATTGGATAAAAAAAACAAAATAAAGCGATTTATTTCTTTTATGAATTGGATTAAAATACCTATTAATACATAATGTTATATTTTATTATAATTCTTTTTACATTTTCTCATTATTGGTTTGGAAGAGTTTTATCCTCTTATACATAATGGCTAAAATCAAAACCAAAGAGTTGGAAAAAACAGAAAGCTTTTTAATACATCTTAATTATTCTTAAAAAATGATTTTATTTTGTTAGCAATAGAATTTTTAAAGGCGTTGACAAAGAAATGCAGAAGAATAGAAACAGGACACATGGATGAATGGTCATCAAAAGGCATGCATCTAACAACCACATGCCCTTAGAAATTGACCAAGTTTCAATTAAAATAGTAACTCCACTTTGGGCACTGACACTTCTTGAGGTTCCAGCTCATAACAAGTCAGAGTTTTAATGTCCATGCCTGCTATTCCACCAAAACAAGCATGCATCGCAATTCACAATGCAACACGATGGAGCCAGTAACTAAAGTCAACATTTCACAATAACTCTCAAGTCACCAATGAACACAAGAAACCTCGTAGCGTCTTCCTCGGAGAGGTAGCATTGAAAATGTAAAATGTTCATAAATTAATTAGGTGAAGGGAAATTGAAGGATCGTGATTTTTGTGTCCTAGAAATACCCTTGTCTCCTACGAGTCTAAGGGGCGTGGTTTTGTTTCTTTGGGAGGTCTACCAAATTTTTGAAATAGGTCATTGAGTCACATCCCTGCACCTATATTGAAGCTACAAGATTAAATTGGAACCAGAATTATAAGGCATTCTTCTAATTTTTGTGAGACATGTGGTTCGTGGTTTGGTGTGGGAGAGGTTTGACTTGTGACGAGTGAAATTAAAAGCCTGCAAAAACAGTTGCTGCTGGCATGGTCTCTCTTGTTGACCTTTGCTTCTTTAAAACCTTCGCCTCTCAATTAATGCTCTTATCCCATGGCTTGAGATACCAACTCCTTAGTCTCTTGAATCATGTATGCTTCCACACTCTCATTTCATTCTCTCAAAACTCAATACTCACTTTCCTATTTTTATTTTTTGAATATACCTTCTAAGTATAAAACAAGAATAACACTTACTCTATTTAGAAATGTTAATTAAGTTAGTAGGTTAAAGTTTATATGTAATTGGCATATCTCTTTTGCGTGGGTTTAAAAAAATATTGATAACTATTTATTTTATTTTAAATATGAATAAAATAAACTAATTTTTATTTAGATTAAGGAAAATAACTAATATATATATATTAAAAGAGTCTTTCTTTTCAAACTGATATAGCAAATAAATAAAATTATTCGAGTTAATATTAATATTATCTTTTAAAAAATATCAATTAATATGAAAAAAATGATTGAATTTATTTATATTTGAATTCATTAATATTTTTGTTGCTTATAAATAAGTTTTAAAGGAGTAAAACTATTATGATAATATTAAATAAATTATGTTTAGAGAGTAAAATTTACGTCACATGTCTAACAGGAGATTATAGAAGTTTTGTGGGCTACTAGAATATTATAGGAGATTTATAGAAGGTTTCTCTAAAATAGTGACTCCTTTGATTATGTTGATAAGAAAATATCATCTTTTTATATGGACTAAATAATGTGAAAAGAATGTTAACTAACGCACCTGTGTTGACAATCTCTTATACTAGTTAATTCTTTGAAGTTTTTTGTGATGTTTCATATTAAGGGTTGCGATGTGCTCTAATGCAAAAATAAGAAAGTTGTTACCTATGCTTCTCGTGAGTTCAAGGTACATGAAAGGAATTATCTGACTCATGTCTTGGAATTGGTAGCTGTCTTTGCTTTGAAAATTTGAAGACATTATCTTTGTGGAGCCCATTTTAATGTATTTAATGATCATAAAAGCTTGAGATATTTTTTTTTCTGATGAGAATGAGCTTAATAGGAGGCAGATGAGGTGGATAAAATTTCTAAAAGATTATGATTTTCAATTAATGTACCACCCTGGAAAAACAAATGTTGTTGTTGTTGATGCCTTGAGTTGCAAAAAGATGCAAATGTCATCACTCATGATAAAAAAAGATGGAATTGATTGAAGAGTTTAGGAGTTTTAATTTGGAGGTTTCTATATATCTAAATTGCATTAGTTGTAACACCCTTGTTATAACTAATGAAGATGGTTGGGTGATTTGGTCTTGGTCCTTTGTTGGGTTTGTGTGTTGGTGATTGGCTTAGTCCTTAATCATAAGTGGCATGGTTCATCATTCCTGAGGTGCTAAGAGATTCACAAATATTTTTATTAAAACTGGTTTTAAGAAAAATAGCCCAAACTGATTTTTGCTGGAAAAGGTTTTTCAATCAATTGAATTTCTAAAACAATCGATTGAATGTGACCGTTATTTCTATTACTACTGGAATCTTTGACTGGGTTAACTAACGGTCAATTCAATCGATTGAATGGTTTGTTCAATTAATTGAACTGTGACCACTAAACTGTTTTTAAAACTAATTTGGGTATTTAAAGGAATGGACACTATCATTTTCAGTAATCTAAGATTTTCGAAAAGCATTCCTTGAGATTTTCTAAATGAGATATACCTTTTGTGCGATCATCCTTTGGCAAAGCTTTTCAAATCAAGAAACCTCCAAGAACGTGAATCTTTAAGCATCCTTGAGTGAGGTTCTTGCAACTTTGGATCTGGACCGAAGCTAAGTCTTCTACACCTGATCTTAATTATTTGTAATCTATTATGTGTAGAAGTATTGTGTGATCAATTCCTAATCTTGTTGTTTTGTAATTTGTTTGTTGTTTTTCATTTACTGGGTCTGTAATTGAGTTGGTGCAGTGGGTTTCTGCACTGGTCTCACATCTGCTGAGGGGTTCAGTAGAGTGTGAGTGTTGTGAGGAGCAGTGTTGCTTGCGGATTGCAAGTGTAGTAGTGCAGTGGGTTTCTGCACTGGTTTCACACTAGCTGAGGGGTTCAGTGAGGTGTGGGTTTATTGCTGGGAGCAGTTTGTAACTTGTTGGGAGCAAAGGTTGTAAACTGATCTTGTGATCTTTTTAGTGGAAATCTTTGCTAGTTTGCAAAGGACTGGACGTAGCCCTTGAGAAAGGGTGAACCAATATAAAAATTTTGTGTTCTTGCTTTTCTCACTACTCTTCTTGATTTCTTTTATTCAACTGCTGTTATCATTTAAATTGACTGGATTAAAATCTGATCATATTGTTGATTATATTCTGAAAATCTGTTTACATATATCTGAATCAACTGTGTTTTTGGATTATCTTTAATCTACTAGATTGTGTTTAATCATCTTGAATCTGGATTAACACATTTCTATACTGTAAATTGTTTCCTGGGTTTATCTTTAATAATTTTCGCTGTGCACAATTGATTGTTTACTAGACAGTCCAGAATTACACAAGTTGATTGATTGAATTAAGAATTTTCATTTTCTATTTCAAGAACAAATCAGATTTGCGAAAAGATTTTGAAAGTTTAATTCACCCCCCTCTTGAACTCGGTCTAAACCTTATTTTACAATATGTTGTGTGAACCTTTAAATATGTGTTGATATTGATAGTTTGTCAGTTAAGTTTTTTTTTTATGTTGAACAATATCTTGAACATTGTGTATGCGAATGAATAAAATGGCATGTGCTGATATGAATTATGGAATGTGTATGAGGATTATGCCCTACATTTGGGATAATGTATAAGATGTTATATGTTGTACATTAAGTATAAAAATCCTATGTTTTAATAGAAATATTCTAACTTCACTGATGATTTAATTCAAGTTATGAGAAACGGTGAGAAGTTCATACACACCAGGACCATTGGTGACACTTGGTGTTGAATGTTTGAACTTACTTCATATTTTCATAAATGGAGAGAGTGTTAGTCTTTGGTTTGTGCATACTAATGGGTATTCCAGAAGACGATAGGTCCATGTATGACTTATATGTGTGATGAGGTCCATGTATGACCTTTATGTATAATTTTTTTATATGGATGCTTGAAATGAAAATGAAAATCTAGTAATTATTATATGAATTTTATGAGCTTATGTTCATATGCAGATTTTAAATATTATTGTTTCATTTCATTTATAGTCTCTTACATGCTAAAATCTTATTTCAATACTTTATCATTGTTTTTATTGTTATATTGTGAAGTACAATGATTGTACTAGTACATGAACAAATACATATATGGATACTGGTGCAAGGATCTTATGAGGAGGACATGTTTTTAGTTCTAAATGTGGTTTGTAATAAGGTGTATTTATATAGACTTTTGGATTGTATAACAAATATTTTAAAATATTATCTACTTTTATATAGATGTAAATGAATTTTGGTGAAAAAGGTATATATAACATAAAATGTTTTATTAAGATAAACATTTTTGAATCCTTTAGAAGTATCAAATTTCATGTGTTCACACAAAATGCAATTCCTTTTACACCGAACATATTTTTCTCATATATTTTATATTGTATGTGGGTATCATAACACTATGTGCAAATACTACGGTGCTAAACGTGATTTAGTATTTAATTTTTTTTTATTTGTTCATGTTTTTTTTATATCAAAGATTCTTTTATTAATGAAATGTTTTAATATTAGTGGATGTTACATAATGAACTAATATCCCGCATTTTCATGAGAATTAAATTTAGTGCATATACTAATTGTTCTTGCAAGAGACCAGTTAACTCCAACAACAACAAAGTCTTCGGTCGCTCCTACTTGGTTCGCGATCAGACATGTTAGAAGAGGACGTCTCGGTGTTGTCGGTCATAGACAGCCTCCCAGGGGCATTCCTGCTCGATGACTTCCCAATACCTTTTGGTGTGTAGATCCTAACAGCGCCTTGTTCGGTACGTTTTTCCTTTTTCTCCGGTTTCTCTTTCACGCAACATTCACTAGTTTGTTTGTGTTATGCAGATATTATTGCCACCATGAATCTGAGCACCAATAAAGTTTTTAAAAGCATGCTGGCGAAGAGGGAAGGAGGACAGAGTGGGACGGGTACCCACATCGGGCCGACCGACAAGGGCAAGGCGATCTACGAAGAAGTGATAACTGAAAGAGTTGAACCTATCACCACTGTTATGTTGTCCCCTCACCGGCCGCCTCCCGCTCCTACCTATGAGCCTCGCTACAAGAAAGAGAAGAAAGAGAAAGAGAAATCCTCTAAGTGCGCCTCTGACCATTTGTTTTCTCAACGGTCACCCAAGCGCCTCAAAGAAGCCATCACCGAGCAGGAAATTACTTCCACCTTCAACTTTTTGAACAAGAGGACGATGATCTCTAATCGTGTCGTCCTTGAGCTAAACGACTACGAGAAAAGACAATATACCTCTTGCTTCCACAAAGAATTGAAGAACGCTCTGCTAGAGCTCAACGTCCGCACCCTCCTTATTGGTCGGGTAGTGGGGGAAGAGTTGTTCAAGGAGGACTCAGGGACAATAGAGAAGTTGAAGGTTGAATTAGCAGAGGCCACCTCATCTTTGAACTCAGCCCTGAACGCCAACATGGAGTTAGCTCATAACAATAAGGAGCTAGAGTTAGAGACCGAGGCCGCCAAAGGGCAAGCCTCAGAATTAAGGAAGACGATTGAGGCTCTAAGAGCTGAAAATGGCTTCCTCCGTGAATGTTCTCGGTCGTTGAGTAAAAACAAATAGTCACCGCTCGCCAAGTGGATATTTTAAGTGAAGAGGTTGTCAACTTGGGGCAAAAAATGACTAATCTGACCCTAGACCTGGAAAAGGAGCGGTCTCACTGAGTAAACACTGAGAAAGAAATCGGCGAACTTCAAGATTTTCTGATCAAGCAACATGATCTTGGGTTCGCCCGAGCTATCAGGTAGGTCGCTCACTTCTACCAAATTCCAGTGACAAAGGGAAGTTCGACAACCGAAAGGACATCTAAGGGCTAGATGATCCCGGTGATGGATATCCCGAACGAGGACGAGGACGAGGCAGAGGCGAACGAGGGGACGCCAAAGGTGGATGAGGGCTTGGCGGTGCTAGATGTCGTCATATTTGATTAGGGACTTAGTAATTTTGTTTGTCGGTTGTTCATTTTGGCTTGTATTCAGCTTTTTCATTTTGTACTGACGGTTACACCTCGGTCAGCTTTTCGTGAATGAATACAACTTTTATCTTTCCCTTGCAATTTTACCTTTATAATTTGTGATGAATGTCGCCCATTGTAAAAGTCTAATAATGCCGCTATGATAATATGTTCACGGTCGTTGCACGAATGTCAGACTTTTAATAAGTTATAAATGGAGATTCACTCCACAGTTGGTTCTATGGATGTGAAGCTTTAATGTTTAAAATTGTGCACAATTATACACATCACAGTCGGTTTTGTGGGTGTAAAACTTTAATGTTTAAAAGTTGTAAGTGATTATACACCTCATGGTCCGTTCCTTGGGTTTGAAGCTTTAAGGTTTAAAAGTTGCATGCAATTATACACCTCACAGTCGGTTTCGTGGGTGTGAAGCTTTAATGTTTAAAAGCTGTAAGTGATTATACACCTCATAATCGGTTTCGTGGGTGTGAAGCTGCTATATTATTTGAGAATGAAGATTTCAATTTTATTGATCATGCCTCGTTAAAACCTTCTCGGGCAAAACCATCCTTTAGAAAAATTATCTTAAGGTAGGAAAGAGTACACTGATTTACATCTGAAATAAGATGGTCGGCATTCCAAATCCTCGGAATTTGCTTTCCATCCAAGTTTGTACACTAATTATTTATTTTCACTACATTTTCTACCTCTTTTTTTTTTACTTTTTTTTAAATTTTTAAATTAAATAAAATTATTTATTTTTTAAAATTATTAAATATCAGTAAAAAAATTTCAACTATAATAGATATTTTTTATAATAAATAATTTATATAAATATCACTAATAAAAAAACATATTTATAAGAATGACTCTATTAAGTATAATGTTTTTAAAAATATAATCTTAAATAGTAAACATTATGTCATAAAACAATCCTATGACATTTTTATGCTTATTTTTCAAATAAAATTGCAAATCTAATATGAGAGTTTTTTCCTTATTTTTTTAAATATAACACTTGTGTGATAACGAATTATTTGATGCATTAATAACTATAGTGTGATCAAGATTACATATATGTTCAGTTATTCAATTAATACAACTTAGATGTGGATGTTCAACTCTACATAAAGTATTTCACATTCCAAAGTCTAGATAGCAAATATCTATCAATCAAACCAGTATAAATTTTATTTCATGATTACCGTGAATAATTTAAATTTTAATATAATATTATTTTCTGAAAGTTTAACAACTTTTTTGTCTACTTGTTAAGAATTATGGACTTGATATTAAAAGAAAGAAATAATAGTGTTAATTGATATAGTAATAAGAGATGTCGTATGTGAATTTGTGTATTTCATATTCACATGATCCACGTGTTAATTATGTATGAGTGAAAGAGGGACGTTCTATCATTCATGCACTATCATTCATGCAGTTTATCATTTACACGTCAACAAAATGGTTCAGATCAATTTGTCTTCTTATTTTTAAGAATAATAAAATTTTTCTTTTAAGAGTACCTTCCTGTACAAAGAAAGAATTAATTGATTATTATTTAAATAGGTAATAATCTCACTAGAAAAATACTACTATAATGTGTCTTCTCATCTTATAATTATATATATATATATATATATATATATATATATATATATATATATATATATATATATATATATATATATATATAT
>Ga0209700_101870_pt1 | contig 43612 bp, 23 predicted proteins | sample SiratroredBW_FD_187528 | JGI IMG/M metagenome (GOLD analysis project Ga0209700, IMG submission 187528) | Root nodule microbial communities of legume samples collected from California, USA - Siratro red BW (SPAdes) (version 2) | ecosystem: Host-associated > Plants > Roots > Nodule | place: USA... | reverse complement strand
GGTCATTAATAAGATATATTTCTGCAACTGATAATGAAACAAAAAGTTCATAAAAAATCATATAATATATATATATATATATATATATATATATATATATATATATATATATATATATATATATATATATATAAAGCAATATTGCATCAATTTTATTAAAGATTAAATCTGAGAACAAGTTTGAATTTTATAAAATATAGTTTAGTCATTCCAAATCATTTTGTGATGTCATCCCATAAGTCTTCTTAAACAACTTTGGAAATAATATTTGGGAACTAATAATCACCAAAATATTTGGATGAAAGGACTCTAATCAATATTGTTATCATTCATATTATCATTGTTTACACAATCTTTACTTATACTATAAATCAACATTGAAAATGGTATTGATATAATAAGATGGCAATCGACAATTATTAGTCAGAATAGATGAGCACATGCACATATCAAATCCACCATTAACACTTCAACTCATCTCAATCCCCAAAGAATCAAATCCTCCACTAACGGATATGTCAAAATGGTACAACATGATCATGAGACATTTCCTCCCATAAGGGAAATAACAATAATCATCTATAAAGATTATCAATGATATTCTGCAATAAAGCTTCAGAGTCTCAAACTATATTTCATATAAAAAGAAGAAGTCAAAATATGAGTTATAAAGATCATAAAATAGATTTTCAATAAATCATTAAGAAATATTTGTTTTATGGTTGTGGGGATTTAGGGGTACCTCACATAAATACAAAACAAATTGTAATACATATACATATCTCATTTCCTTACCTTGGGAGTTTTGAAGTAGAGCTTCCTTTTCCATTCTTTTTTCTCACACGAGTTTTTCTGATACTTTTTTTCACTATTTTCTCGTGTATTGTGAATTCTCATACACTATATATAGAGAGAGGTCACAAGTAACCACTATTCACTTGTAACTACATAGTTGTAATTAAATTGATTCTTTTGAATCTAGTTTGGATTTGGTTATAAAGTGATAAGTACTAAGATGTGAAGTGCCCCTAGTAAATAGTAGGAAATGGAGTTCATATATTCGTTGTTATCTATAACAGTGTTCATGAAGAGATATTTATCTAGACTTATCTAGTCTTTCTGTGCAATAGTCCTTATCCTTTAAGCTTGTCCCATTATGATAAAATTCTAATAACTCTTTGTAAATAGAGAAAACTTATTGTCATTCATTCGTCTAATGAACAGTTACCTTATTCGTCCAATGTTCTATCACAGTTTGTGTCATCTGCTCTCTCTCAGAGTAGATGCAAGATTATACTATCAGCAAAATGAACACAAAAGTCATCTATTTATGGATAAATTTCCACTATATAAGTTCTTCATCTTTTGCACTCAAAGTCCTTTCATTCTATTCCTTTGTCTAATCTCTTGATATATTTTGTTAATATAATATTTCGCTCTGAAGTCTTCAAATCTTATTAGACGATATAATTTTTTTAGCGATATTAAAGAAATTTATTTTTAAGTAATTTTATAATATTATCCTTTAAATTTTAGGATGTTATAAAGATGGAGTGAAACATCTCAAGAAGTGGAATTTAAGCCTAACTCAACCTTACAAAATCGGCTTGTAAGGTGAGGTTTGCACGCATTTATAAACTATTGAAAGGTCCATCTCTAGTCGATGTGGGATCTCCAACACACCCCCTCACGTCGAGACTACTCAACTCGTGCGTAAGACTATATTGCTTGAGGGTGGTCCGATAGCGACCCGATAGCGGGTGGCCCAATAACCGTGCTAGAATAGATTTTGATATTATCTCAAGAGGTAGAATTTAAGCCTAACTCAACCTTACAAAACCGACTTGTTGAAAAGTGAGGTTTGCACCCATTTATAAACTATTGAAAGGCCTCATATCTAGTCGATGTGGAATCTCCAACAAAACCTTAATCTCAATTTTTTTTTTCCAAATCAATTAAGTCATATAAGAGAAAAAAGACCATAAAAGAACACAAGAGTAGAGAAGAAGAAGAAAGATATTATGCGACAAATAATAATATTAAAGCTAATTAGGCTAAAATTATTTAATACTAATTGTATGCATCTAATTAATTAGACGGGATAGCAGGTTAGCCCATCTCACACCTTACTTATGACTAACAAGTAGGTGAGCTTGACAAGCCGAGCCAATGCAAGTTGGTAAGTTTAAAATGCTAACTTGCCCTGCCTAAATGATGTTAGGATGGCAAGTCATCCTACTAGTCCGACCAACTTTGTCACCCCTAATCGTTATTCTTTATTATTGACTTTGTAAGCTCTTGTTTTAGACATTGGATCTGATAAAGACTATTATTGCACAATTCAGGAGAAGCATCCACTAGAAAGTTAGTTTTTAACTTCTATATTACATGTTTCAAAAAAGTAGAAATTTTATTATGTTTACTATAATTGTGCTTATTTTTTAGAAGTAGTAACAATGTTTATGTTTGACATGAATGGATAATCAATCTTGGAGAAAAATATCGAACAAAATTTATATATTGGTTAATATAATTGAAATTTTTTATAGGATGAAATGTGATTCAATAATAGAAGAATTGTTTAAAAGGAATTGTTGTGAAATTTTTTAATTCAGACAAAGTAAGATATATCATTATTTATGTTGAAAATCGACATGTTTATATTAATGTGGTAATGTATTTATATGAGTGTGTGGTATATGAAATAACCTACTTAAATGAGTTGGTGGAAGAAGACTATTTAAATAGAGAGTTCACCTATATTTAAACTAATTCAATTTCTACATTATTTACTTAAAATTATCATTATTTAAAATTAATAACAATCATTATTAATAATATTTTTAAAAATTTCTGAAAATAAAATAAAAATTATTATTATTTATAAATAATAGTTTTACAAAAATTAATAATTCAAAATAGTAAAATATCTATATTTATTAAATAATTAAATTAATTATGAATATTAAATATTTGTATATATTGAAGAAAAATTATTTCTTACCATACACAGAAATTAGTATAAATTGGTAAATAAAGTGGAAGATGAATTATTTGGGTAAATAAAAACAAAAGCAGTATATTAAAAAAATTTAAAAGTTTTTCTTTATTAAAATTTTCAAACAACTTATTTTATTCTTTCCTTCTTATAATTTTCTCTCATAAATGAAACACGCCACAACAAGGTTTGGAAAAAAATTCCATGTCAATTTCGATATCTATTTTTATGTTTAGAAATTTAGTTGGTCAAATTTAGACTTTATATAATTTAGAGTAAGGTGCTATTCAATTTCATTCTATCGACATCATGAGCTCATTCTACACCATTGTCTCCTTCTAATCTTCACCAATTCACAACTTGTCATTTTTCTTAGAATTCTTCAAACCAAAAATTTGGAATAGAACAAGTAATTGTGGATATGGATTCCAGTGAGGAATTGTACCTTCTCTTCTATCCACATGCCTGCTTCCAAGTCATAACGTGACTCGTTATATTCTCACTGTCACAACATTTTTAGCTATCTCGTTCGACTAGTAAATACTAAATGTTTTTAGTCGAAATCTAAAGACCTATATAGATAATATTTTAAAGTAAGCATAATAAGTATAAGTTCTTTTTTACTTTAAAAAGGTTATTCTTTAAGGTAAATAACCTTCTTTAAGCAACTCTAATTTTTGTATTTTTTTATTAATAAGAAAACATATAATAACTTTTTTATACTCTATTGTTAAATTACTTTAGGTGTAATAATAATTAAAAGAGTCATTTATCATTGATTGATCATTTTGTGACTATTTAGGTAATCTAGTCAGATGATCTTTTTCTTAATTAAGTCTTGGATTAGAATTTCTAATCCTGTATTAGATGCGAATAGGGGTTATGTAAGTTATTTTGGAACCCAAAGAACCATGAATAATAATGGATCAGGAGTTGTGTTAAATTTAACCAAACTTTGTTCCACATAGTTAGGTGGAAGTAAAGTCTCAAGTTAATTACTCTCTTAACTTGTAAGTTCCACTATTAAAATAAGAGTGATTTTAAAAGTATTTTGACCTATAATTAGAATTTCAAAGTTTATGGAGGTTGAAAACAAGGGGTGGAGGAAGAAAAAAGGCCTTCCATTTACCAAAATATGAAGCTCACTAAACGTGTTTCCATCACTCTATTACAACAATGAGAAAAAAAAAAGAGAGTAAATAATGACAAAATGAAAATACTCTAAGATTTCTGAAAAGCTTATTTATGGTATATTTCGGAAGTTAAAACTTTAAGTAGATGAAAAAAAACAATATTTTTAGGCTTCAAACACGATTGCTACTTAAAACATATATTTAATAATCTTTAATAACAATTTTCCATGAGACTTGTTTTAAATTTAAGTTTGTTTCTAACACCAACATTTCATTTAAGTCAATCAACAATACTACTAATTTACACCACTATAAAATAGGCTTGATTTAATGGATTGACTTGAATAATAAATAAAAAGACTTAGTTTTTTTTTTTCTAATATCGGCTTAAATTGAAATAGGCCAATTTTAGTCTAGGTACTTTAGTTTGTATGTTATCTGAGCTAAGGCTTGGCTAGTTCATAGATTTATAGACCAACTGATTTTTAAAATAATAGTTATAATTTAAAAAAAAAAACTGAAAGAAATATCATTTTATTGAATCACTTACATATGTTAGAATTTATAAATTAAATTATTACATTTAAAATTGAAATCAATTTCATTTTGTCCTTAAATTTTAAAAAATAAGTACTTTTAAAGAAAATTAATATTTAGAACTATTTTTTTATTTTCTGTCCATTGAATAGAAACTGATCGCTTGTTCTTCTAGCTCTGTTGACAGATTACATTTGAGATATTATTAGCTTTTGTTCTAGTAATCATTCATAGTTTTAACTACTAAAAACATGGTACTTTAGGCAGGTTAAAGAAAAATAATAGTTTTTAAATTATTTTTAACTTCAACTAAAATTCAATGTCAGATTTTTTTTTTTTTTTTTGACAGAGCAATAGCCTTTAGGGGTATAATTTGGTTATGTTGTGTGGAAGTTAGTTAAACCTAGTATTTAATCCAATAAAAATGTATTTTAATTTGAATCGAATTTATATATTTTGCTCTCTAGTAAACAAGAATTAAACTAAATCAATAAAAAAAACATGTTGGATTAGATCAATTAGGTAAAAACAATTCTAAATTTCTAAACAGTTGTAAATAATTAAAAATATATAAAATATAAAGATAATAATTAAAAGAAGTTAGAACATTGGGTTAATAAACTGGAAAAATAAATCTTATTATTTGAATAAAGTCAGATCCTTCATTCACTTATTCTATTTTTCAAGACTTGAAAACGACATAAATAGAAAGCATATCAAAGAGTAAATATATAAAATATGGTAAAGGAGAGATACAAAGAGCCTTTAGAAGAAGGTTGACAAAAGCAAAACTCAAGAAGTTATAGAAAAATATTTGAAAACGTAAAAGTAGAAATTAAAGAACTCTTTTATAAAATAGAACTTTTTTGTTTTCAAATATGTTATAATTAGGAAAGAATTACAAAAAATTTTAAAATATTTAAAAAAATGTTTCAAAAAAATTATGAAATATTCTTAAAGTATTATCAAAATATTCCTAAAATATTTAAATAAAATTTTCTTAAAGAAATTTTTATTTTAAAATATTCTAGAAACTTTTAATATGTCCTAAAACAATGTGGTTAAGTATGATAAACCAACTCTAACTAATAGTTAATTATACAGCTAATTACTTCATAATTACATGAGACAAGAAAGTTCTAACTTTGTCTCATTCTTTGAATATTATTTCTCAATTAGTATATGTATATTTTTCTTAGTTTTAGTTGTTCGGCTTTTCTTACATACCGTTTCTTTACGAACATATCTTTCAATTTTATAAATAAAACTCTCCTCTCTTATATTTTATAAACTTGAGATAAAATTACCTCATTTTGTGTTTTGTGTGAGATTAAAACTTATATTTTTAATTTGAGCACTTATTTTGAATAATTTCTTTAAGTAATAAATCAATAGTGTGTTTATCCTTTAAATATGTATAGGTTATGTACTTTTCCCACTTTCTTACTCTATCTATTTGATTTTCGTTTTACGTTTTTTTTTCTTTAAATTATTTTTTATGATGAGATCCGCAACGGTACTTTTAGTTGAGATTCTTTAAAAATTTAATAAATTCTTCAAATTCTAAGAAAAACTTTACAAAGACCTCAACGCAATTTTGTCATTTAAATGACATCTCAATGAGCAAAATTGTTTTGGACTCAACATGTTTATAAATTATTTTTCTCATTGAAAATGTGAGAGTTTTAGATAAAATAAACGTAGTTTGATAAAAACTTTTCACAAAACTTTTTAAAAAATAGGTAAGGTATAAGATGATTTAATGGTTATTATATATCTTGATGTTTGATAAAACATTTTCTCAAGCATCTTTTTGCAAGACTAGTATACAAAACATGAATTAAAGTCTATATGTGCAAAAGAATGAAAGTAAATACTTCTTTTTATATTGGTTCACTATAACTGAGTTATATCCAATTTTCTTTTAAGAAATACTTAAAATGTTCCATAATAATCAATCAAATTATAACAAGTATTGTTTTAATACCACTTTAAGTTTATGTGAGTACACAATCTAACTTTTAACAAATCCTCTTTATATTCATAAGATAAAAAAAATAAGTATTCTTTAATCACAAAGTACTTCTTATTTTTTATTTTTTCCAATTATTATTCACTATGTTATTCCACATACAAACAAATGAAGATGAAAAAGAAAGGTTCAAATCTCAATACAAAGAATTTACAATAAAAAATACTCTTTAAAGAAAGAAACTTTATGAAGTTATTAAAGAAAGAAACTTTATGAAGTGATGAACTTACAAATAAAATCTCTCTCAAACTATAAAATCTAGTATTATCTTAAGATCTTTGTATAAGCATTTTTTACATGTAAAGTGCAAATATTTTTATTAGATAAGTAGTCTTTGAATGAGGTTAGACGTGTCTTTTTATAATTGGGTAGACATATATGGATCTATTTTGGATAATTTTTCATAAAATTGACAACTTTACTTAGGAATTTTTGAGACATATGAAAAATACTTTTATGTATGGAGACAAATGAAAAAAATAGTTTTATGTGTAGACAATTGTATGAAGTCAATAGTTATAAAATTTATTCTTTCTATCCAATTATTTTTAAAAATAGGTTAGACATCATGTGTTATTGATAGAAGATTATTTATACATATCTTTTAAGATTCATGTAAATCTCTTATTTTATCAACTTATCTATATCTAATAAAATATAATAAAATAAAATGAGAGATAATCTGTATATATATGAGCATTTGAATATGAGAAATGAATCAAGTGAATAAAATATTTTCAGCATCAATCTACATTGAATATAAAACACTTTGGCGGGACAGAACAATTAAATTTTGTCTTTCCAACCTCATGAATACTTTCATGAATAGTGATAAGGGAAAGCAAAATCTTGAAATACTAGGTGTGCTAAGTCCTCTTTTTGTATTATTTCTGTATTTGTCATCTTCTATTTCTTTAATTTAACACGACAATGCCAACTATGGCTGCTACAAATCTAGTCTGCCAAGGACACTTCTCCCCCAACAACCAATGACAACAGGATTAGGGTCGCATACCTTTCTCTAAGTTGCTTTTTCTTCACACATTTATGAGGTCCCTCCCATATTCCAAATCCATGTGCCTCCACTTTTCTTATTTGATTCTATTCTTTATACCACTTTTATTTAAAAGATGTCATTATGTACTTAAAGTACGTTGATATATCTCACACTGTCCTCCCAATGCCAATTTCCTTACATTTAAAGGGAGAGGGTTAATTAATAACAAAGCAAACAAATTTTCAACACCCTGAAAATTGAACTATTATTCCAAATGAATGTGAAAAATAAAAAAACTGAAAATAAGGTTTTGAAACCAAGTACCAGCCAACCTTTATCGAGTAACTCATTGGGGTTATAAATATGGGGAAGATTATTTATGGTGGCATTGAAATGATAAATGGAAGATTTATGATGAGGCTAAGGATGATGGCGCCATGATGAGTGCATGAAAGATTGTGATGTGATGGGTGAAGTGAGTCAGCAAAATTTGGTTTATCGAGAAATAATCACGTGTTAGTATGGTAGTGATTGAATCTGGTGTGGTTGGTCCCACGGGAGTGCACAAGCAACCTCGCGTAAGAGTGGTGCGTGACACACGTCAACGTCCACCCAACACATGCTTGCTCACTTCCAAGTAAGGACACTGCCAAATCATCTCACTTTCAAATCATGGATAAAGATCTACCCACCTCTCTTCTTCCTCTTCCTTTTTTTTTTTTCTTTTTTTTTTTTTTTTTTTTTCTTTTTTTTTTTTTCATTTTTCTGTTTCCTAATTGATAGGACCATGTCACAGTCTCCTCAGGTACTTGTCTTTGGTCTTTGGATTTTACAGGACACTTTACCTTTATTTTTATACCATGAATTGATGTATCATTTTTTTGGAGGTAATAAAGTCTACCTCATTGTATTTTTATCCCTAAAGATTAAAGGATTTAGAAATTCTTCTTGCCTCAATATTCTCTCCTTCTACTCAGGCTTAGTACATTTAAAAAATATTGTGTGTCTTTATTCCTAGAAAAACCTAATATTTTTGTACATCTCTCCTTTGATGTTTATTAGGATTGGTAGAAGATTTCTAGAATCATAACGTAATATTTAGAACACTTTTAAAGTCCTTTTAAGAAATTTGTTTAATAGTTTTGATTTGATTTAATTACATTATATAAAAAATAAAAGTGGAATATATTTTATATAAATTTCATTAATACCTTAGCCATTTTCAACATATTCATTCACTTTTAAAACTGTTTAACAAAATTTAGTCATGTAACTCAATATCATATATTTTCTCATAATATATTTGGTTGAGCATTCACTTTTTGATTTAATGATATGAGACATTTATTTAGTCGATCTGTTTTGACTGACGACAGATTTGGAATATACTATGATAGTATAATTTACTTTTTTTTTATCTAACCATTCCTCTAACTATTCATGTGTATAACCTACTTAAAATTATGTATTCGAGAAAGTAGGTAAAAATAGTTATTGTATAATGAGGCAGAATTTGAAGTTTTACATGTAACTTTTTAAGTTGTTTAATTTTTTTCTTTTTTTGATTTTTGTACAATTGTATTAGGTCTTTTCTTTTTTTGAGATGTATTACATAGTTATTTTAACTCATTTGAGTCAAAGACATCTATATAAATATTAACGATGTGTTTATAACTTCTTTTTATCTTAAATTTCATTATATATATATGTTATATAGTCAATTTCTTTAGAGTATTATTTATTGAAATCTTGATTTTGCTCCCACATATGTTACCTAAGATAAAAGTGACTTCTTGGGATCTCAAACGGTATTTACCTAAATTACTGAGATTGGACACATTATTCATTTTAAGAGATCAAATTTGTAGTAGATTCACTAAAGCATATAGCTTTGAAACTGAATGATTTTCATTCCAATGATCTCCATCCCAATAAATTAAATATAATATTTTTTATAAGCTATTTTAATCTCAATTCTTAAATATTAAATAATGTAAGAATTTTGAATGTAAAAGAATTTTTTTTATATTAACTAAACTAAGTTATTCTTAATTTAATAATTTTACTATAAGATATTTATTCTTTTTTACCTTTTTTGTGCTCTGTCCTTAATGGATAAGATATTTCTTCAAATTTGTTTTTCATCCATAAATTTTGTCCTCCTTTCTCCTTTTAAACCGAACACCACAAAAAGAAGGCAAATGAATAACACATATAAAAGGATGTGTGCCTTTTTGGAAAGTGGTGACTGCTATGGCTTGGTGGCAATGCCTAGCTATTTGTAACCAGTGGTGATATTTTGAGCTGGAATATATAGTGTGGTTGTTGAAAAGTGATAAAGAAACACTATCAGTAAACATGCATATCATAGTACATGTTAATGCCATTATGTAATCAAGAGAATTAATATCTAAATCCACTTGTGATTTCATTATTTTTATCCACTTTTTGATAGTTTTGTTCCTCATAATATATATTTATTTTAGTACTAGAAACACTGCACATGCCTCACATGTGGCATGCCATGTGAAACAATACAAACTGACATGGATTTGTTTAGCAGTAATGCAAGTTCAATAGTGTTTCCCAAAGAACCAAAAAAGATCATTTTGATACATAAAGAATAGGGTTAGTCTAGTGTCGCAATTATGGGTATTTATTTGAAAGACAACGTTTTATGGTATGAGATTGAAGTACCTAAACCTACCAATGTCCATTTCTAAATGGCTTTATCATCATGAAATATGAATGTTACATGAGACATTCTTCAAACATGTGTTTAATAAACCTTTCCTTAGATTAAGGAAAAAAAATAAGCTAAAGTCATGGGACCTATTAGCATGGACTCATAACAAACCATGTGACAAGTGTGATCAGTGAGATAAATTATTGCATAAAGAAGCCTTGTCTTTTTCTTCACGTACTTAAAAGTTTTGGTTCTGGACTGTGCCCTAACATATAATAATCATACTTATACATGCACATACAATAATCTTTTATATATATAATAAGAGATTCTCACTGAATAGACTGCAAGCTTCAGTCCAAAAGATACTGACAAAGTAACAGGCTATGGCACGTACTAGAACTACTACGAAATTTTCAGATTTTTTTTTATTAAGGTTGTACTTCAAAGAAAGAAATTGTAATATACAAAAAGAATTTGTAAAATATTTGTACATCTACTTTGCTAAAATTTAAATAACTAATTTGCCAAAAAGATAAAATGCTTTTCATGAGAAAAATTGAAGAAAAAAACACAAAAGGGCTCATAATTTTTTTGTTGTTTTCAAAAGTGGAAAATAATTTTTAAAATATAGACTCAGATCAGGCCAAAGTAGCACAAAGTCAGCAGTATAACCTACCAAAATAAAAGTCACCGATTAGAAAATTATAAATAAGCGCTTTGATCGGTGAGCAAATGGATTAGATTATTTTAATATTAATTATATAAAATCTACTTTTAGTTCAGAGTTTATTAAATTTATAATTAACTTTGTTAGTAACATTTTTGTTGAAAATTGTTTTTAAATTCATTAGTTTTATTTTAATATAATAAAAATAAGTTTTTATGTAGTGTTTAAATACGTTTTGTGTATCAACACAAAATTGTTTAGATGTTAAGTACTTCAAATATTTTGTTATCGAATATTATTATATCTTACCGTCAAAATATTGATATGACCATTATGTAAATATTTTTAAGAACTTAATCATGTTTGTGGTTGTTCTTCTTAATTGTTGAAAGAAAAATTAGTGTTTTCTTATTTAATGTCTTTTTATTAGTTGTTGTTGAGATAGATTTTAATTAAATTCTAATAAGATATTTATTAATATTTTTTTGTTATTTGATTTTCGATTTTGATCGAACTAAATAAAATAATTATGGTTTCTTTGACATACTATGAAATATGTATTGGAAAAAAAAATGATTTCTTCCTACAAATTAAGTTTAAGATCTTAAAATATAAATCAAAATTTAAGTATAAAAATTAAATTAGATACGTTATAACAAATATCTCATTACAAAAAATTTTTAATTTACATACGAATTATTACATACGGATTTTTATCTATATATAAATTTAGCATTATATACGGATTTTACATACGAATTTATTACATATAAATTTTACATACAGATTCATTATATATGGATTTTACATACAGATTTATTACCTACCGATCCAAATCTGTATATATACGAATTCAAATCTGTATGTAACTACCTACAAATTTTACGAATTCGTTACTTACGGATTTTATATACCGATTTATTACATATAAATTTTATATACGAATTTTAATATGGATCCAAATCCATATGTAATTTTACCTACGAATTTTTCTGTAGATAATATTAATAATTAATTTTATCAAAATTATAATAATTGTTATTATTAACATTATTATTATTTTTAATATTATTACTAATTATTATTATTAATAATTATATTAACATTATTATTATTAATAAAAATAAATAATATTATTAAAATTGGTATATATATATTATAAACTTATATAGTTAATAATATTATTAATAATATTATTATTTTAGTATTAATATTAACAATTTTAATAAAAGTAATTTTAATATTATTAATATTACTTTAGATATTATATTTATTAATATTATTAGAATTATTATTAATATTATTATTATAATAAATATTATTATTATTATTAACTTATATGATTAAGAATATAAGTGTTACTCAATTAATTAATTGTAAAATTTTGGGTGAGAGTTACTCTTATTTAAACTATTTAATTTAATTGTTATTGTAATTTGTAGAATCAATAAATCCTATATTGTCAGAGTCATTTTATATATGCCAATATTTTCTTAAAAAGATCATTAGACTCCACCCTTATAAGTCACTGTTTCGATTTTTATAAGGAATTTTCAAATAAAGAAGACTAATTTTACTTTTATGTGTTCTCAATTTTCCCACAACCTTCCAAAAAAGGAGAAAATTCCCCCATGAAAAAAGAAGTTGAGGTGGAGGCAACTTGTTTTCCTGTTTTCACTTTCCTTTCACCCACAATATGACTAACACGTCACTGAATGAAGATATGCATGATGCCACCTTCTTATGACTTTTCTATTCTTATTCATCTTTGGTGGCTTTCTAAGAAAAACAAAATCAATTTTAATACAATATTCCTTCAAACTCAACTTTACAAATTTTTTTATTTTAAATGATAAAACTTATTTCGATTCTTAAGTGATATGGATAATTCATCTTTAAAATAATTTCTTTATTATTATAAGAAAATAATTATTTGTTTTTAAAACTTCTCTTTTATACTTATATATAATGTTTTGAATTTAAGTTTTTTTAAAATAAAATTATAATGAAGTTTTAAATTATAAAATAAACAATATAATACTAAGTAGTCAATTTAACCTTTCAAATGTTATTTTATAATTATATTAATCTTTTAAACTAAGAAAAACTTAAATAAATGCTTATTTTTCCCATTTTGGTTTATTACTATCTTTTAAGTTTTCAAACTACGGACCGAAATATAAAAAATAAACGAATAAAGTGATGTAAGTAATAATATGATGGAAAATAAACAAATATAGAAAATTTGAAAAAGAAAATAACTAGTAATTACCAAAACTTTTTAAACTATTTTAAAACTGATTTCCACGAATAGCAAGCAAGTTGTAATTGGTTAAAAATGTGAAAGTAACAGTACCTTGAAGAGCATGAAGCAATTAAAATATATTAAAATCCAAACAACTATGAAGATCTTGTCCCTGCAACTCATTCACCTCCTTCCACTTTCTTTCTTAGCAGATGTCATGTCTTCATACAAAAAGAGACAACTTAGTGCAGGCAGATTATACATTTTCATAGATTTGAAAGAGAATTTTCAAAATTGGAAATGGGGTGAAAACTCGTAGAATTTTCTCCTTGGAAACGATACTTAAAAATGCGTGGTGTAATTGATGACTCTAAAGTATATGCATATATTTCAATAAAACAAAATATCTCTCTCATAATATAAATACAATTCAATAAAATAAAATATTAAAGAAAATAAATACCTTGTTTCTAAGTTGCTTAATCTCCTCATTTTCAATTCTAAGTGACAAAGTATCAAAGCTTAAATTCTTCTTAACGTATAATTATATGAGACTGTGTATAATTATTTGAGTATACTTTAAAGTTATCAGTTATCTCTATGAGTATGATTTTTATAAAGAGGTAAATTTTAGAGATATTATAAATGGTGTTATTATTTAAGTAAATACGTATAAATGCTTAAAATAAATTATGAAACTTTTAAAATTGATGATTTGATTTTTATAAATATTTTTTATTAATACTGTTAGTATTATTTTTATAGAGTTTGCCAAGACTTTTTTTTAATGTTGATTTGAGAAAACATTATAAAAAGACCTTGTTTTTTTTTTCTTTTATAGATATCAATCTAGGCAATTTTTAATTATCATATATTAAAAGAATGATAAAACATAATTAAAGATCTTCAACAAATAATTTTAATTATTGATTGTACTTGAAATTAATTGTGACTAATGTTATTAATTGAGAATAACAACTGTCTATAATATTAATCGAGACAAAATCTTTGTTGAGTCAATTGGAATGTTTATAGACTTCGGTTGAAAAGTAATTTCAATGAATATTTATGAATCAATATTTTTTTGTTAAAGGCATAAATATTTAGATATAAGTTTAATATAAACCTTCCTCAATATGTTACTAAAAGATTTGATAATAATAAATAATATCAAGTTTTGGTTTATTTAGTGAGTTTGTTAGCTAGAAATTAGATTAAGACTCTTTGGTAAAGAATGGATAAAATCTATTATTTGCTAGACTTGTAAGAAACTTGAAAAATTAATAACTACTTTTGCCTAAAAATGCTAGACAACTTACAAAGAGTGACAAATATATTTAAAGTTAGACAATTTTGATATTAGTATACCTTATTGTAACACTTGGATGCTTAGAAAATCATTTACTTTTCAAGAGAAACCTTACAACTTTCAAAATACATCTTTAACACATATACAATTTACCCTCTAAATGATATATGTTAAATTTAGTGTGGTTATTATAGACAACATAATTGCTCAAATACACATGTTATCTTACTCAACATAAAAGTATAATAATGAATTACTATCATAAATTTAAAAAATATACATGAAGGAAACGTAACGAATAAATAAAAATACTGGTTACAATATTCACAATATGTATGAAAGGATTAACAATTACCAAATTGCTTAACATTGTATACTAACATATTCTTTCAATGTTTCAAAGTTTACGAATATTTTAATAAATTGTCGTCTAAAAACTTTAAAAGTAAAGTTCTTACTTATAAATTCTTCACGTTTATGAAATTATTTCTTAGAATAACTAGTATTTGTATTTGATTTTCACTCAATTGAATGTAACATATTTTTTATTGTTGTAAAGTTTGTGTCTAAATAGATTTTGTACATTCTACTTAAACTTAGGAAGAATTTACTTTTATGTATTATTGTTATAACTAGCAGTGAGAATATTTGTAATAATTATTTATTTAATGAGATTCCTTACTTTTTAGTATGTATAACCAAAATGAAATTAAGGATAAATTAATATAAAATATAAATATATTTTTTTATATATATATATATATATATATATATATATATATATATATGTATATATATATTTGACCTTCATAATTGTCGTTAAATCGTTTTAAAAGAAATTTATGATAACTATTTAATAAAATAATATGAAAATCCTTTACAAGGATTTAATTGGACGCTGTCTACAAAATTTTCTAATGTAGTTTTAAAACATTATTCAAATATCTATTTTTATATTTAACTGTGTTTTTTCATATGATCTTTTAATTACTAAATATTATTTAATATTAAAATTATATTTTGTATTTGGCAATAAGTGGGATAAATTATTTGAATAAAAAAATTAAAATCTAATAAATTTGATTTACTTTATTTAAATAAAACATATAAAAAATTAAATAAATTAAAAAAAGTAAATCTAATCTAATGTATTTGATTTTTTAATTGTTATATAATGCATCAACCTAATCAAATACATACTCAGTATATACATTTTAATTACTATAACTAAAAATAGTAACTTACTCTTATAAACAATAATGACTAAATAATTAATTCTTTACATTTTGGTGGAGAAAAAAAGTAATAAACTGATATAGTGTGGTATGGTATGGCAAAGTATCAAAATATTTAATTTTAGTATAGAATCATAAAAGATATTTATTTATTTTTAAATACGAAAAGAATCATTAATGTAAAAAAATTTCAGTATTATAAACCTAAATGAGTAACATAATGATTATTTTCAATTACTAACAATAATATATACACAATCAATTACTGTCTAGGTTACTATATTATTCTATACAATAATAATCTTTTCAATATTATACAAATTATACATATTTTATACTATCAGTTGACCTATTGGCTCCACTACGCGAGTAGTACATCGTACATACATAAAAATCGTTCGTCTTTCATTTTTTGGTCGTCAAAGATTCCCGTGACCGAGACAGTGGTTAGGGCTACCTGCAAAAAATAAGTTTCTACAAATCAAATCCTTTCTTCGTAACAATAATCTGTGACTGTATTTATGTATAAAAGGAAAAAATTAATGCAAATCAGCCTAACTGAAGTTGAAAAGAAAAAAAAATGTAATGTAATTAGGGAAATAGATTTGGTGAAATTGTTTTGAATTAGATAATTAGTTAATAACAGTTAATAGTTATTTTGAATAAAATATATGTTCTGGAAAAGGAAAGAAAGAAAATGTTGGTGATTCTCTACCGTTGTAGTTGATGGCCATGTGTCTCATGGGTTCCATATATACTCCATGGTTCCATGGTTTGGTTTATCTTCACCATCCTATCTGTCAGTATCCATTGCCTACTACCGACTATGACTACCGTCAATCATCGCCTAAACTTGTAAATTCTCCTTTCGCTTCTTCCTTCATATTTCCACACCAAGGTCTGCCAACACTTTTTCTTCGTTTTTCAACCCATTATGCTTTTCTTTTCTTTTTCCGTTTTCCTTTTCTCTTCCCATTCTCCTAAATGAATCACATAACCGCATCCTCTATATTCTGCAGATTCTGTCTTTCTTCTTCCTTGCGCCTTCACTTCAAATACCACCAAGAAACCAACCATGGTTGTGTTCGACGCTGTGTTCGGAACGCTCAATGTGGCATTCCTTTATGCCATCTTGATATGGGTTTTGGTTGATAGCTTGAGACAAAGCAAGCGTGGCCGTGTCCCAGATGGGTGTTTCAAACGAGGATCAATGCTTTTGACTGTGTTCACTGTTCTATCCTGTGCTGTTATTTCTGTTATGAACATGGTTCTTGCTTTTCGACAATACAGCTCCACCGGAGTCATTGGATTCAACTCTGTTTCATTTGCACTCACTTGGGTTTTGGCCACTGTGGTTTCGTTTTATTCTGTGAGGACTAGAGTGAGGGAGAACAAAAGGTTCCCCCTTGTGCTTGTACTCTGGTGGGTTTTTTGTGCTCTCGTGGATGCGCTCTCTCTGTCTGTAAGGGTGGTGGAAGATTTCGAAGCGTTCGACTTTTGGTTTTTCTTGTCAGAGGATAACTTAGTTGCTTCATTTTCCTTGTTTCTGTTGGTGGTTCTTTGTTTCAATGTGTGTAGCAGGGAGCAGAGTGAGATGGAAGAGGGGTTGCTTCAGAACGAGGAGGAGTGCTCCGTGGAGGAACACGGTGAAGAGGCCTTCACTAATGCAAGTGTGTGGAACAAGCTTATATTCCGTTGGTTGAACCCCATTTTCAAAACGGGTCGGGTTAAAAAGCTTGAACTTTCTCATATTCCTCCGGTTCCTTGTTCTGAGTCGGCGGAGAATGCTTCTTCCATGTTGGAAGGGTCGCTTCGGAAACAGAAACTCGGAGAGGGCTCCTTGACAAAAGCTTTAGCCGATTCTATATGGAAGTCTTTGGCCTTAAATGCAGTTTTAGCAGGTATATTTTATATTTTATTCAGTATCACTCCTTCGGTTTTTGTGTACTTTTAATCATCTTTAGTCCTTCATATACTGGTTATGCTAATTTTTTATGTTTTGTTTGCACTTGTACTGTAGGTGTTAACACAGGTGCCTCTTATATAGGTCCCTTGTTGATAACAAGTTTTGTGAATTTTTTATTGGGGAATAATGGTGATTCAAGCGTCCAATATGGATTGGTGCTTGCATTTGTTTTCTTCCTCGCCAAGACCGTGGAGTCACTAAGTCAAAGACAATGGTACTTCGGGGCTCAAAGAATTGGAATCCGGGTGCGTGCAGCTCTTATGGCTCTAATTTATAACAACTCCCTAAGGATGAAGTGTGCTGGACCAACACAAGGTAAAATCATCAATCTGATTAATGTTGATGTTGAAAGAATTGGGGACTTCTGCTGGTACATTCATGGAGTTTGGTTGCTTCCAGTTCAGGTCATTTTGGCCTTGATTATCTTATACATAAATCTGGGTTATACCCCTTCTATTGCTGCATTTGGTGTCACCATTTTGGTCATGGTGTGTAACACACCTTTGGCCAATAGGCAAGAAAGTTTGCACTCCAAGATCATGGAAGCTAAGGACTCAAGAATCAAAATGACATCAGAGACCATGAAGAACATAAGAATTTTAAAGTTGCATTCATGGGAGACCTCGTTCTTGCAGAAACTCCTCCAACTCAGGGAAACTGAGAGGGGGTGGCTGCAGAAATACCTCTATACATGCTCAGCAGTAGCAACACTATTCTGGACATCACCGACTTTAGTTTCTGTTGTCACCTTTGGTGCTTGCATACTGGTGAAAACAGAACTAACAGCTGCTACAGTACTCTCAGCTTTAGCAACTTTTCGTATTTTGCAAGAACCAATCTATAACTTACCTGAGCTTATCTCCATGATCATTCAAACAAAAGTCTCCGTTGATCGAATCCAGGAGTTCATTAAGGAAGAGGATCAAAACCAATTCATAAATAGGCACACTTCAAAAAATTCATCAGCTGCTATTGAAATTAACCCAGGGGAATATGCATGGGAAACACAGGATCAAACCCACAAGAAACCAACAATTCAAATTACAAGGAAGTTAGTGATAGAGAAAGGTCAGAAGGTAGCAGTTTGTGGGTCAGTTGGGTCTGGCAAATCAAGCTTGCTTTGCTGTATTCTTGGGGAGATTCCATTAGTATCTGGGGTAGTAACCAAAGTTTATGGGACTAGAAGTTATGTACCCCAAAGTCCTTGGATTCAGTCTGGAACCGTAAGAGAGAATATATTGTTTGGCAAGCAAATGAACAGGGAGTTTTATGAAGAGGTTTTGGATGGCTGTGCTTTGCAGCAGGACATCAACATGTGGGGTGATGGAGATTTGAACCTGGTGGAGGAGAGGGGCATAAACTTGAGTGGTGGGCAGAAACAGCGTGTTCAATTGGCAAGGGCTGTTTATAATGATTCAGATATTTATTTCCTTGATGATCCTTTTAGTGCGGTTGATGCTCATACTGGAACTCATCTGTTTAAGGTAATTAGTGCTAATGATTAATATATATACGTTTTTCCCTGATGCTATTTCTGATGCAACGATTATTTTTGTCTTCAATGGACATCACCTTAATTCGAAATTCTGTGCAGAAATGTCTCATGAAACTTTTATATGATAAAACGGTTGTTTATGCTACCCATCAACTGGAATTCTTGGAATCTGCAGACCTCATTTTGGTAAGCTACTGAACACTCCTCTTTAGGATTTCACTTTTCAAGTTTTTGATCCTTCACTGTTAATATAATTTTTGGCAGGTGATGAAAGATGGAAAAATTGTGGAGTCAGGAAGGTATAAAGATCTTATAGCATGTCCCAACTCCGAACTTGTTCAACAAATGGCTGCTCACCGAGAAACAGTACACCAAATAAACCCTAGCCAAGAAGATGAGTTTGCTAGCTTCAGACCCTGCCCAAAAAATCAAATTGAAGTTACTCGAGAAAATATTCAAGAGATCATGGAAAATTGGAAGAGAAACAAAGAAGAGGAAAGAGAGACGGGTCGAGTGAAATGGAGTGTTTACTCAACTTTTGTCACATCTGCTTATAAAGGAGCACTCGTTCCGGTTCTTCTTCTCTGCCAGATCCTCTTTCAAGTAATGCAAATTGGAAGCAATTATTGGATGTCATGGGCTACAGAGCAGAGGGGCAGGGTCAACAACAAGCAGCTAATGAAAATATTTGTTCTTCTATCTTCTGGGGGTACCATCTTCATACTGGGAAGGACTGTTTTAATGGCAGCTGTTGCTGTGGAAACTGCTCAACGCCTTTTTCAGGGAATGATCACATCAGTTTTCCGGGCACCTGTTTCATTTTTTGACACCACACCTTCAAGCCGAATTCTGAGTAGGGTAAGTTTCACAGTTATTTCTCTATTTTATTGATTTTGCTATCTTATGATTAATATATGCTTCAAACATATTCCAACCATTCTATTTGTGATTATTACAGTCATCAACAGATCAAAGTACAATAGACACAGACATACCATACAGATTAGCTGGATTAGTATTTGCACTGATACAGTTATTGAGTATCATTGTGCTGATGTCCCAAGTTGCCTGGCAAGTCATTCTCCTCTTTTTGGTGGTTCTTGCTATTTCCATCTGGTATCAGGTAAGAACAGTATCTATCTTTGACAATGTATACAAATTAAATCATATAATATTCCCATCAAAATTTTATCAGCGTGAACTAAAATAGATTTTGTTGTGATCACTTGTCATGTGCCAACTAAAATAGTTATTTACTTTTGCAGTCTTATTACATCACCACAGCCAGGGAACTAGCCCGGATGGTTGGGATTCGAAAGGCTCCAATCTTGCATCACTTCTCAGAATCAATTGCTGGGGCTGCCACAATCCGCTGCTTCAATCAAGAGCAACTTTTCATGACCAAGGTTAAGGTTCTAATAGACGACTATTCTCGGGTAGCCTTTTACAATTTCGGCACCATGGAATGGTTGTCTGTACGAATCAATTTCCTCTTCAATTTGGTCTTTTATTTTGTTCTCGTCATCTTGGTTACTCTTCCAAGGTCTACCATTGATCCAAGTAAGCCCTCTCTTCTTCTATTCATCTTATAAGCAGTATTGGCAGTTATCTGCATGCATGTAGAACCACTTTTCTACTACGCTAGTTAAGAAGCTCTAAACAGTAACACTTCATGTACCAGAGGTTCTTTATGATTGATCTATGTGGCAGTACTCGGTTATTGACATATATTTCTATCAGCTACTTGTTACAACATAAATGAAATAATTAAGTTAGATACACTGGCAATTATATAGAAATTCTAAGTCTCTTCTTCTGATTTTCAGGCTTGGCGGGTCTGGTAGCTACTTATGGTTTGAACTTGAATGTCCTCCAGGCTTGGGTGATATGGAATCTATGCAATGTTGAGAACAAAATGATATCAGTTGAGAGAATATTGCAGTTCTCTAACATACCAAGTGAAGCACCCTTAATTATTAAAGATTGTAGGCCTGAACAAGATTGGCCAGAGGAAGGAAATGTTGAACTACATAACCTCCATATACGGTATGATCCTGCTGCTCCTATGGTACTCAAAGGCGTCACTTGTGTCTTCCCAGGACAAAAGAAAATTGGTATAGTAGGCAGGACAGGGAGTGGAAAATCTACTCTTTTGCAAGCCCTCTTTCGAGTGGTGGAGCCTTCGGAAGGAAGTATACTTATTGATGGAGTGGATATTTCCAAGATTGGTCTGCAAGATTTAAGATCTAAGCTTGGTATAATTCCTCAGGACCCAACCTTGTTTCTAGGTACTGTAAGGACTAACTTGGATCCTCTAGACCAACACGCAGATCAAGAACTTTGGGAGGTTAGCATTAGCAGTTAAAACACTTTCTTGAAAATACCACTGTTTATATATTATTACTGAAAGAACTGCTCTTATCAGGTTCTCAGAAAGTGCCATCTTGCTGAAATAGTAAGGCGGGATCCAAGACTTCTTGATGCACCAGGTATAGATATTTCTGTTTCAAAAATTGCACCATTCAGCAGTATAGCTTAATAATCACTTTACACTTTGGTACTTTTGATTCCTCAATACTGGCATTGATATGAAATGTTCTCTCACTGATGTAGTGGCCGAGAATGGAGAAAATTGGAGTGTTGGACAAAGGCAGCTTGTTTGCCTTGCTAGGCTACTACTGAAGAAGAGAAGAATTTTGGTCCTGGATGAAGCTACGGCATCCATTGACACTGCAACTGACAGTTTAATTCAGAAGACAATTAGGGAAGAAACAAGTGGATGTACAGTCATTACAGTAGCACACAGAATTCCGACAGTTATTGATAATGATTTAGTTTTGGTCCTTGATGAAGGTACTACTTTCACCTCCAGACTAAGCATGTACTTAATATATGTGATCATACCAAAAGGATGCAAAACCTTTTCCCATAGCAAAGTTTATGGCAGTATATTGTTTCACCATTTTGAGTTGCTAACAAGCACTACCATTTTGATGTGTACAGGGACAATTGCAGAGTATGATGACCCTGCTAAATTGCTGCAGAACAGTTCTTCTTCGTTCTCAAAGTTGGTTTCAGAATTTTTGCGGAGAGCATCTCAAAGTAACTTCCAAAAAGATAAAGAATGACGACACAAGTGTTTTCTGGATGATAATAAAGCAGTAACATACCACAAAACTGTACATAGAGAAAAGTTGGGCACGATGTTGAGCAGAATCAGTTCTTCCGTTGGACGACAAATAAAGACACACTGACTGATTAGAATAGCAACATAGGAATTCAGTTGACAAATATTTGAGGCTCCTGATTGTAGTAAATTCTTAGTTGCTGTTCTCATGTCACGAACTTGCTGATTTTCTAACCAAATTTTCCTTTTAATGATTTCGTGCAAAATATTTGAAAGCACTGGTGAAAGCTCTAAAATTGGAATTTTAGTGCCCTCGAGGAGGGACAACACATATGTTCTTGTTTTATATTTATCTATTTTAAGATATAAGTCAAATGAGTCTATTGATAGATTTAAAACTAGATTCGTTGCAAAGGTTACAGTTGGAGTTGTTCTTACTCTAACAATTCATTTTGGATGGGACTTACATCAGTTGGATGTGAAAAATACTTTTCTTCATATGGAGATTTAGAAAAAGTATCCAGATTTAAAGCTCATAATGCAACACATAAGGTTTGTCTCCTTAAACAATCTCGAGTCATGGTTTGGGAGATTTACAAAATCAAGAGTTTACTTAGTATATAAGAAAAGCCAAGGGAGATTTACAAAATCAATGGTTTACTTAGGATATAAGAAAAGCCAATAAGATAATACTTTATTTCTAAAATATAGTAATAGAAGTAAACTGATATTATTGTTGGTTTACGTGGATAACATGATTATTGTATGAGACGATGAAATAAAAAAATTGACTTTAATTTCTTTGGAATAGAGGTTGCTTATTCAAAAGATAAATTTTCATTTCTGAAAGATAATATGTTTTTTGATTTTATCAAAGAAAGAGGTGAATTGGGATGTAAATCCTTAATAGTTCCTATTAAATAAAATAATAAAATTAGAAGTGAAGAGAATTCTCTTATTAAAAGGATTAATAAGAAGACTTACTTATTTATCACATAGGTGATTAGACATTGGTTACACAATTAATATGGTTATTCAGTTAATGTATGATTTTAAGAAAAAGATATATACATAATTTAAAAAATTCTTCATTAATTGAAGTCAACATAGGAAAAGAACTAGTATTCATATTACGCAAGTTCCATAATTGACAGAAAATCTATCTATGGTTAGTGTATGTTTGTGAGAGAAAGTTTGGTCACTTAAAAAAGTGAAAAATAAAATAGAATATCTCACAGACTCTTCATCAAAGATATTATTGATAGAGGTTTGATAGTGACAACTCATATCCCAAAAACTTCAATTAGCAAACATTTTCACTAAGAGACTTTCTCAAAAACACATTCCAAGATTTTGTATATAAATTATGAATAATTGACATTTATTTTTTAACTTAAGAGAACATATTGTGAATATGACATTATTAAAACAAAAATATCTTAATATCTCATAATTATAAAAGAAAATATCCTTAAAATTTACTCATTCATTTCAAATGATTTTATTTTTATTGAGAGTAATTAATAAAATATTTTTCCTTCTTTTTTACAAGTTTTAATAGTATAGTTTAAATGCTATTTTATTTCTTATATATAATCTTTCACAATTTAGTGTTACATTGTGCATTAATGGCAATTGAAACAAAACCATCAAGTGACTCATGAACATATCTAAACATATAAATAATAAAATAAAACTAACTTCTCTAACACAACCAAAAGAAATGGCACCTAATGTACCCATGTACACATTGAAAACAGACCAAATTGAAAAAAAAAAAATATATATATATATATATATATATATATATATATTCTCTTTACTAATTTAAAAGTTGAATCCTGAAGATGAAATGTTGTGTTCTTCAACTATTACTCGCACTTGTTTTTATTGGAGACTCTTGCTTGCATTAATTTGTTCAAAGACGTGTGTCGGACAATGGTACAGTACTCTGGTCCTCAACTAATTGGATTGTAGGAAAGTTAGTGATAAAGAAAGGTCATAAAATAGCAGTTTTGGGTCAGTGGGGTCTGACAAATCAAAATTGCTCTGTTGTATGTTTTGGTAGGATTTCATTGTCATGCAAATTATGAAAAGTTACAAAACCTGAAGCTTTTGGAGCTTTCGCAAGAATCTGGATTTCCATTATTAAGATTTTAATTTTTTTTTATGTTCTTCATAGTCTCAGAAGTCCCTTTGATTCTTCAATTCTCTGCTTCAATGATGGTGGTGTACAAACATATTTTTCATATTGGCCACAAAGTTGTTTCATGTCATTTTTTCTCTCATACCAATAAATCAATCAAATAATTTAACAAACAATAATTCAAACTTCCCTAATCATATAATAATAACAGTGACAAAAAGTTAAAATGACAGAATACTTTAACTCCAGTGTGTCAGTGTGCATGTACCTAATTTCCAGTTGGGTCAACTTCTGGAACGTTTTGATGTTCCCATCCTTTTGAACACAGAGTCTAGAAACAAACGTTAATGTCTCAAAAAACACCACACTTCATAATCATAGATCAGAACAATGAGTATTGGTTATGGATAGCTGACACAGGACAGGCTCTGGTTTCTGACACTTATAATGTAAGTCATGGACTCTATTTGGAGCTAAAAAACACTTTCCTGGTTGGTAAATTTGTTTATAATAACCATTTAAAAGTTAACTTTTGTCCTTTTGATCGCAAAGCTTTTTTTAAGATAAATTTTAAGATTGTAATCATGAAATTTTTATTAGATACCGTCTATATTTTATTCATAGAAATACTGTACACGTATTTCAAGATTTTATTTCAAACCAATCTGGTTTAGTAAAATGATAAATAAAATCTGATTATAATTGTTTATATCAATAATTAAACTCAAATATGGTCTTAACGATATGATATTGTGTAACACTTTTTTTTTTTAATTACTACACACCAATATCCACGGTTAGAGACCAATATTTTAAAATTCTAAATTTTAAAACTTATAAATTTGGATATTTTGAATTAAATTTTTATTGAAATTTTTTGCTTTATTAAGTTGTAAAAATATTTTTTTTTATTTTAAGTATTTTTTTCGTCTAATTTTACTGTTAATAGAATGAAATTGTTGTTATTTTCGTTTTTTCATCTTAAATTCACTCTAATACTTAAAATTTGTTAACCATATTCTAAATAAAAAATATTTTAAATATACATTTATTTCTTTTCATTGATAAAAAGGTAATAATAATAACAATAATTTATTTTTACTAATTTTGTTGAATTGAAAAGTGAAAGAAAAAAACTGGACAAATTTAAGATAAGATAAATTTATCCGTTTAATATTGCTACATTAAAAATGTCCATTTTTATATGAAAATGTAATAGTACCATATCATGCATAATGCGCCTATATAGTTTTGCATTTTATTTATCACAAAATTTACTCAATGATTTAGTTAAAAGAAATAAGCCATCAAGGATGAGCAACATGTTACTTTAGCATATAATCATGTGTGAACAAATTTAAAATTCAAATTATTTTATCATGGAAACACAAATAGATATTATAATATACAACAATAACACAAAGGTGGAACCAGTAAACTGGAATCAGAACATAGTTTAGATAACCTAGAAGTCAATTAAGTAAAACTGAAACAGTATACTGGAATTAGAGTTTAGTGTACTGGAATTAGAGTTTAACATAGATCAGAAAAAAACTAGTCAATTGATAAACATAATCAGAATTGATAAGATCACAGTTCAAAACAGTCCAATAACAATAAAATAAACAGTAGAAACAATTTGCTGAAAGTTACTCACGCAACAAAGCAATCCAGAATTAATATACAAAACCAGAAGTAACCATAACTTCAAGAAAACAAGTTTCCAAAAATACAAGCATATATACAGGAATCACAGTTAACTGGAAACACTCAAACATAATAATACTAGATAATATAAAAAAAAGAGTCTTCCGTTGATTTCTGGTTCCACTCCTAGTTTCAAAACCAACTAACAACTCTTTTCATGGCTTTTATTCATGCACCCATTCTGCACCAGTTCTCATGTGACTAGGTCAATGTCTGATGATAAAATCGGATGTTTTTATGGGACATTTCTTCATACATCAAAAGATGCAATTCTCAACACTCCTCCTTGCCTCTTTTGATGCAAATTTCAATTTTGTCTTTCAATTCTTCAAATCTACCTCTTGGAGGAGCTTTAATTAAAATATCAACTAATTGATTATTGATCTTCATAATCTTCTTCCATTGACTTTGATATGTTTCTTCACGACGGGCATCCTTGTTTCTCTTCTTGATAGATTTCTTGGCATGTTTAATTGCCTTGACCTTAGCTTCTAAAATTGCTACAAGAATACATTATGGTCTTTCCTTAATATCATCCCCACTAATAAATTTGGTAACCTGGCCCCTAGGCCTCTCTTCAATCTCATTGATCTACCTATAGGGCCATTAGCAGCAACAGATCCTTGCCTGCCTTTGTCAGGACAATTTTTTGCCAAATGTGTCACACCACCACATATTTTACAGCAACCACCCTTTGGATAAATGCCATGAGTATTTTGAGGATAGTTTCTACTCAAGTGTCCCCACTGATTACAGACAAAGCACTCGACAAACTTTGTCCCTCCTTCTTGAGGAGGGTGTTTTTTCCTGGAGCCGGGCTTTGGCTCAGCCCGTTTGGGCTTGAACACGCAACTCTTCTTCTTCTTTGCTTTCTCAATTGTTTTCATTTTCTCTCAATTCCCAACTTTAGCTGTAGAGGCATAGGATAAGTCGGTTTGTATGTTTGCCGATAAGCTTTTACCCTTCATCTTTATTGACATCAATTTAATACCAGTTAAATCAAAGATTTCACAAGTTTTATCTTTGAACACAACAGCATAGCCTTTCTTTAGAAGTTGTCTAACACTTACCAAATTTTGATCAATCTCAGGAACATATAGAACATCAGAGATTATTCGTTTACCTAAGCCAGAATCAATGACAATATCACCTATGCCTTTGACCTCAGTATAGTCTCCATTTCTAATTCTGACTTTCGAAAAACGGGTTTTGTCCAGCTTTACAAACATGCCTTTACCATGAGTCATGTGGTGAGTGCATCTACTATTAATCAACCATGTTTCACTAGTGATGTCACTAGCAAAGCAAGTCGCCACAAAAAGATGCTCCTTCTCGTCATCGGTCTCTTGAGCAATTTGTGTCTCTTGTTGCTTTCTTTTGCATACCTTCTCTACATGACCCTTTTGATTATAGGATCTACACACCATATCGAGTCTCCACCGACATCTCCAATGTGGATGAGAAGTTTTTTTGCAGTATTGACATACTGAGTACTTCTCCTTCTCGTCATTGTCATCCTCATCGCTTTTCTTATCATTTTTCCAATCTTTCTTCTTTGTTTTGCAACTCGGCTATGACTTTGCTAGAAAAACTCCTTCAGTATTCGGTGGCTCTTGTCTCAACATTCTTCTCTGCTCTTGGGTTTGCAGAGAGTTCATCAACACGGTTAATGAGATTTTCGTGAGATCTCTAGAATCTTCAAGTGAAGAAATCTTTGCTTCAAACCTCTCAAGGAGACTCACCAGCACTTTTTCTACAATTCTTCTGTCAGGCAAATCTTGACGTAGTAAACGAATTTTGTTTACCACGATCAAGAGTCTATCAAAATATTATTTGATAGTCTTGGTCTCCTTCATCCTCAGCATCTCAAATTCTCTTATGAGATTGAGAACTTGCATCTGCCGAGTTCTTTCATTCCCTTGAAACGTCTCGTGAAGAGTATCCCATGCTTCTTTAGCTGTTTCATAGGCCATAATTCTAATGAATACAATATCAGAAACAACAGAGTGAATACAAGTTTTGGCCTTCGATCTTCTCATTACTTCATCATTGTAATTTCTGATTTGAGCTACAGTTGGATCTTCTTGTAGTGGCTGGATTTCAGACATCACAACATCCCACAAACCACTTGCTTCTAGATAAGACTTCATTTTGACAGACCATATCTCAAAGTTTTCACCTGAGAAGACTGGTGGAGCTGCCATGAAATTTTCGGCCATATCTTACCCTCTTACAGAATACTCGTCACTCGGGTGTCATAGATCTCTCACACACAGGCCCTTAAGAACTAAGAGCTCTGATACCACTTTGTTGATATATTTGAGTGCAAGGATAATTTTTTATTGATAGCAACTGATATTTATTTACATTCGGGGAGAACTACTTCTCTTAAAATACTGGAAAAATAAAATCTAATAATATTGGAAAAATATATGAAAACAGAATAATACTAGATAATATAAAAAAAGAGTCTTTGTTGATTTCTAGTTCCACTTTTATGGGAGGTCAGTTTCAAAACCAACTAACAATTCTTTTCACGACTTTTATTCATGCACTCATTCTACACCAGTTCTCACGTGACTTGGTCAATGTCCGATGATAAATCGAATGTTTTTATGGGACATTTCTTCATGCATCAAAAGATGCAATTCTCAACACATATGATGCGTATCAAATGACAACACTTTTGGTTGGTCAAATGAGTCAAAACATGTTACATTTGTTGAGTCTTTAATAATTCGTGTGTCTATCAAATGTTCTACCTCTATAAATAACAACACCTTTATCATTTGAACATCTCCTTCTTAATTAAACAGAGCCCCATCATCTCCTTCCAACCAAACACCATCATCACCATTCAACCATCCAAAGCAATAATGTGCAAGACACCTTGTACCTTTTGTTTTTTTGACAAAAAGATAAGATGAATTTACGATGCTTTTGTAAATAAGAAGTATATATATTAAATTTTTTGTACAATAGTCTTAGCACATATAGGTTATTTTTATATGCATATATCATGTCAACATAAAACACTGAGATAAATCTTTTTGAGATTTCTATAAATAGAAAGAATGTAATGATATGAAGCTTGTTGAGTCAATAAATATAAAAAAATGCTTTAAACAACCTTACACAATTAATGTTTCTTTTCTTTTCTTTAACTTTCAATTACTTAGAAAAAGTTGTTCGCTAGCTATAATTAGAGATATATTTATAAATCTTTTTCAATATATTTGGCCCAAAAAGACATAGATATATAATGTATCCAATACTCAATCTTAAGAAGAGATTAGGAGATAGTTAATATGACTTGATATACTTGTTGTAAATTAGAAGTAACACTAACAATACTTTTAATAATTTATTAATAATTTATTGATTAGTAGAGTCCTCTAAAACGAACAAAGAATGTGTTTGTTGTAAAATACAAATTTTTCTACTCTTGATCATTAGTTCTCTAAAAACTACTGAAAACTTATTTAAAAAATCATTACATGACCTTGTTACCTCTAATAGGCCTATTTGCAGATTTTTTTTTTTCCAAAAAATTCTAAGTTTTATTCAAACATCTCGTATTCTTATCTAACCATTTATTTCACAACTATAATATATAATTTATATATTCACAACTATAATATATAATTTATATATGAATAAAAAGAGTAGAGTTTTTTTATGAGAGAAGAATATATTTAATTTTTGAAATCGAATATATTAAAAGTTTTAAACCATATCATATTTACTAAAATTACTAACTAAATCTCGCATATGCACATATGAAAACTCTCTATATCTTAGTTCCATATAACTATTAATATTTTTTGTAAAACTGATTAAAATTAATTTATATACTTAATAATTGTACATTAAAAGTGTATAAGATCATGAAAAAAACTTTCTACAGATTTGTTCAAGATAACTATTAATATCTTATTTATATACTTTACATTAAAACTGTAACTGTAACATATTTTTAATAAGTGGTTTTATGTCTAAAGATTCAGGAGGAGTAATTACTGTATATTCAATTTCTGCATGCATACTACATTAAATTTTTCCATCCTTTTTTACAATAAAGATCATGGATAATTGAATTCTTTATTAAGAATAACTTTAGATTTAGAAAACTACTACAGTTTTTTAACAGGAAAACTGTAACATACTGAAAAACTAAATAATGAGCTATATATTAAGAATATATTAAGAAATGATTGGTATAGTAGTATATTAATTTTAAATGACATGAATAGCAAATTATTCTCATTTGAAAATTTAATAAGATATTAACTTTAAAACGTTTTAATTTGCATATAAAACAATGCTTTTCTAAAATTAAATTTCGATCAACTGCTTATATTTATCATGAATGTCATTATGAATTAAATTTCCTATTAACTACAATCAACTACCAAAGTTTTTTTTAAATGATTATATAATGTGGTAACATTCAAATCTTAACATGACTAAAGGTGGAATTGAAATCTTGTTTATCTATATTACAGCATTCTTTTTACACATAACATTAACAATACACATTACAGTACTAAAGTTTAAGTTTGTGGTCTTTTTCTTTTATTCATTACAAAAATGTAATCATAACAGTCAAACATTATTATTATTATTATTTTCCTTTAATAGGACAAGCAAGCATTCCACTTGGTATTACTTTTATTTGTTGGGTTCTTTCTTTGTCCAAATCATTTGGCCCAAAGGAGTAAAACTCATGTTATTATGTCCAGAATGCAAAACTAATGCTCCAAGTTATGGACACCACATAACTTTATGGTTGCCAAATTTCAGCATGCCCATAATTTGTGAGGGTGCAACTCATGCAAATCAATTATGTATGAAGAAAATATTGCTCCTTAAAATAAGAACAAAAAATATTGTGTGCATTTAAAATTGTGATTTTAGTGTACCTGGCTAAATGGGTGCTTATGTCCCACTACAAATGATGACAGGATCCATGAAATTTCCCAAGTGAATGAAAGCAACCTCCACCATGGTGGGGTCTACGGAATTTCAATAATTCCATAAAAATAGCCTTAGGCTGTGACCTCACGGACCAGAGAATCTTAATCTTTCTAAGCCTTCTTTTTAACTTTTCTTCCACCATAGATAAGTGCTGGGCCTTGCCCTCCCATACAAATCCTATCTATTGCACATTTTCCTTTTGTCATCTATTGCTTTTCCTAATAAAATCAGCCAAATAAAAGTGTCCAAGTAATACACATCTAATGAATTCTCAAAAAACATAAACATAAATCAATTATAGTTATCTTGCAACAAATTAACATGATAAATTTTAAATATTATTTGCAACAATTGTTGGTTAATAAAAAGTAATTAAGGAAGAGTTGTTTTTGTTTGAAAAGAAATTTAAACGATAAGATTAAGAAAATAAACAAACAGGTTGAGTCTCTAATTTATTCATCAATAAATTCGTCATTTCGAAATAAGATTGAATCGACCAACCACATATATCTTATTTTCATGTATTATGTATTATATTTCTTATTTGCTTTTAAATATCTTTGAGTTATGATATATTTTATTTTCTAATTCTTTTATTAATTTTATTTTTTTATTGAGAGAAACAATTTAAACTTTAATTGATTACATTTCCTCCTAGCAGTTGAAGCTTTGTTTAGTGTATCAATACATATATTTTTATTAGACTAATATTTAACCTAAGACGTTTTAATTAGACTTTTTTATATTTTTGTATTTAATTTGAATGTTACTGAGGTGTTTTCTTTTTTAAATATTAATAGATGAGTTACTAACAGTAAATAATAATCTATTATAAGAATGATTAAGAATTAAACGTAATTAAAAATTTGAAATTAATAATAATAACAATTAAGACTCAATAAATCCAATTACATCAATCTTATTTAAAATAATCAATTTATTGATAATTAAGTTTTAATAAAACTTATGACTAAAATTGCAAAATCCCACATTTGTTTCCTTCTCCTTCACTGTTTACAACACACCCTCCCTTCCAAGGATTTTTCCATTCTTCCTTTCCAACTTCTCTTAGTGGAAGAGAATAAGCATATATTCTGTTGGTGGTGTTCTTGCTTTCACTTTTTGCTTTTATGAGGAGTCCCAAAGGCCTCTTTTACACTAGAATTGCACACACTGCTTCTGTTTGTCCTTTCTTGTAAAAGGGTCATCTCTGATTTGTGCTACTTTTCACAATTCCTATGCCTCCCTCTCACTTTCCTCTTCGTTGGGAAAGCACAGGAGACCAATGGTGGTGTGCTTCTCCCATTGATTATGCTGCTGCAAATGGCCTATATGATCTCGTCACTGAGCTTCTCCACCTTGACACCAACCTCCTCATCAAGCTCACCTCCCTCCGCCGTATCCGCCGCCTTGAAGCCGTCTGGGACGGTGAGTCTAGGTTCGAGGATGTGGCCAAGTGCCGGTCCAAGGTTGCCAGGAATCTTATGGTTGAGTGTGAGATGGGGAAAGGGCACAACTCTCTCATCCGTGCAGGCTATGGTGGGTGGCTTCTCTACACTGCTGCTTCGGCTGGGGATGTTGACTTTGTTCTGGAGCTGTTGGGGAGAGACCCTTTGTTGGTGTTTGGGGAAGGAGAGTATGGGGTCACTGACATGCTGTATGCTGCAGCCAGGGGCAAGAACTGTGAGGTCTTTAGACTGCTGCTTCATTCTGCTCTGTCGAGAAAGGAGAGTCTTTCTGGCAGTGAAGCAGAATTGGAAGAGAAGTTGGATGAAGGGTCTAAGGTTTTCAAGAGGGATGTGATGAATAGGGCCGTTCATGCTGCTGCCAGAGGAGGGAATTTGGAAATACTGAAGCAGCTTCTGGGAAGTGGTTCTGTTTCTCAGATTTTGTCTTGTAGAGATGTCCAAGGATCTACTGTCTTGCATGCAGCTGCTGCAAGAGGCCAGGTTGAGGTGAGGCAGATTACTCAAGAGTCTCTGTTTTTATGTCAATTCCACTTATTAAGGCACGTTGAACATGAGTAATTGAAAATTCAAACACAGTTTTCGTAGTTAGTGCATGTTTGAGTTTGATAAAGGAGCTGGTTTGGGCAAAAGTAGCTTTTTGTCTAAATCATGGCTTGGAGTTGGAGAGTTTCAATGGAAAACCAAACACGCTCTGAATGTGCTTGTAGAAAATTCAGGAGCCCTACTTGTTTAGTGGTAATGTTGTTCTTAGAAGTCATATGGCCTGATATTAGATCCTTAATAATTATGGAAAAACCTGGGTCATTTTATGGATCCCTGGAATGCCCTCTTTTCTTCATTTGGCTAGGGAGGATTGATAACTTCAGATGTAGAGTATGAACAAAATGTTTGTTGATACTACACATTAATAGTACTACTACACAACACAATTTTTTAGTGAAATATCCAGATAGTACTACACAACACAATTTTTTTAGTGAAATATTCAGATAGTACTACACAACAAATTTGGCTCCTCAAAGATGAATGTGTACTATAAGTTTTTTAGTGAAATATTCATATAGTACTGCACAACACAATTGTGTGAATTCTATCCGTTTTTCTCAGTGCTTTATCATTGGCTCCATTGGCCACCTTACTCGAGGTACAAACCTTGGAATCTTGTATACATGCATTAAATCAGAGTTAATAATAAATCATTTGTTCAATAAACAGGTGACTTATTTTATGGCTGTCACTTGCCTTCGCATTTAATAATTTTAGGGCAGTTGGTGCTATAAATGTTCTGTATGCCCAAACTTTTGGCATCTACTTCGGGTTAATAAATTTATTGTTACTTATTTTCATTATTTTAATGATGCAGGTTGTGAGATATCTAATTGAATCCTATGATATCGTCAACTCAACTGATGCTCAAGGAAATACAGCATTACATGTAGCTTCTTACAGAGGTTACTTACCTGTGGTAGAGATTCTGATTGGAGCATCTCCCTCATTAACAACTTTAGCCAATAACTATGGAGATACTTTTCTTCACATGGCAGTGGCTGGTTTCAGAAGCCCTGGTTTCTGTAGACTGGACAAGCACATCGAACTCATGGAGCAATTGACAACTGAAAAGATTGTGAGCATGAAGGACATCATCAATGTCAGGAACAATGAAGGAAGAACAGCTCTTCATGTTGCTGTGATGCATAATATCAAATGTGATGTGGTGGAATTACTGATGTCTGTTTCATCAATTGATTTGAACATTCGTGATGCTGATGGCATGACCCCTTTGGGTCATCTTAGGCAAAGATCAAGATCAGCATCTTCTGACATTTTAATCAAGCAGTTAATTTCAGCTGGAGGGATCTCTAATTGTACTGACTATATGACAAGAAATGCTCTTGTGAACCATCTTAGGACTCATGGTATTGGAGCCAGTCCTGGAACATCATTTAGATTACCAGATTCTGAGATATTGTTATACACGGGCATTGAGAATTCATGTGATACCAATTATGATCAGGCAAGTGTGGAATCAAATTCATGGTCAAGTGAAATAAACAATCATGACTCAGCCAATTCCCCATGCAACAGCAACTGTAGTTCTGTTAATTATGGTACAAGGCGTTTGAAGTTTCTTCTCCAGTCGCATGGGATAAGAGACACAAAAGAAGCAGCCTCGGAGTTGGAAGATGATATTTCTGTGAATTCTTTTAGTTCAAGGAACAACTTGGAAGACACTCCCATCCCATTGAGGCAAAAATACTCAAAAATGTGTTCTCTTCCAAACAACAAAAGAACACTATCCATAAGGACTTATATTCCAAGTCCTTCAGCCAAAAAATATTTTCATGCAGGCCTAATGCAAGGGGTGATTAAGGTAAAGCCACAAGGCCTTCTACCTGTTCATTCAACTTCTAGTCTTTTTCAAGAACTATCTATCTCTTCTCATGCTTCCAATAATAAGCAAAATCGTGTTGATATAATGGGACCCTCTTGCTCCAATCGACCAATGGAGGGTGGTGGCAGCCTACAGTTGAACTATAAGCAGGCCTCTTTCAATAAGAAAATGATGAACCGGTATTTTTCTTTTGGTGCACATGGCCAGGCTTTGGAAGATGCCAATAGCTGCACAAAGTCAAATGGCAGCTCTAAGAATTTTAGTTCTTTAGATGCATAAATTGTAAGTAGGAGCTTTGAAAAAACTTGTGATTATCATTTTGAAAACTTCATGTGGAATATGCAACAATAAGAATTAATAATACTGATAAAATTATATGTTTAGTGTTCAACTGTACTTTGAAACTCAACGCCCCAAGTCCAAATTCGGCTGGCAACGTTAACCTTCTCAGAATTTCCTGTTTAGCATGTAGTTCAGAACTACCTTTTAAAGACAATCTGATTCCTCTATAAAAGTTGTGAAAGAAATCTATTTCTTTAAAATTACAAGGAGAGAAATCTTGTGAAATGACTCAACGAAGGATAAACCATTGTCTTGGATAAAGTAGAAGCAAATCTATAAGAGAAAAAAAGAATGGGGATTGGAGATTTGAGACATAATTATAATTGATCATTAAGTGAATGCAATTCTTTATGGGTCATATTACTAAAATCAAGATGTGATAGTTTATCGTTTCCATTCAATGTCAATCGTAGGTTAAAAGTCTGACAATTGTTGAGTGATTCATTTAGTTTGACTAATAAGAGTTAGTGAAATTGTTTCTTTCATATGAATCTAAGATATTGACATTGGCTTTGGAAACATGTTTAGCTTCTGGAATGATGATTGGTAAAAAGATAAGTTAAAATCTAAGTATCCAATATTCTATTATTGGCCTATGCATAAATAGCCATTGGTATTTGATATAGCAGTTTGGAATGATTGGGTGTGGAATATTTCATGCAGAGGAGAATCATTGGATAGAGAGAAAAAACTTATTAATGTGATGTTTGGAGACATTAATGAACTTAAACCTAGAATCAATTTTTTTGAAAAGGTTACTTTTGGCATTATAATTCTGAATTGTTTGGTAATAACAATGTATTTAAGCCAGATTTAGACGCGTGACAAGCCTGCTAAAAAGAAGGTTACATAATTTTTCACGATAACGAATGTTGTCCTTTTTGTTGGCATGATTCCGAATTGACCGGCTGCCTTGTATGGCCAAAATGTTATAATTCATTAGGCTTTCTGCCACCTTTTACCCATACCTTTCATATCTCATTTTTTTCAGCAAAAAGGTATCATGAAAAGAAGAAAATTGTAGAATTTTGGTAAGGTATTTTGGCGTGCTACTACTTACTCATTGTGGTTACAAAGGAATGATTACATTTTTAATAATAACAATTTAAGAGAACGTAATACCCTATATTTTGATGAACATCATATGTATAAAAATTTCAATTTCTAACTTTAATAAAATTCATTTTGTGATAGCTTATAGAATTATTTTATTTTCTGTTAAAATGAATTGGTTCTTTTATAAAAAAAAATAGATTTAGTTTTATTGAGTGATAAATTGAGTACTTGATTTAAGCATTTCTATAAGAATGAATATATATATTATAAATAAATAAAAATTTAAAAAAATAATCTTCATTAATTATTATCATTATTAACTACCTAAAGTGGGTCTAATCAAAAACTAATTTATTAAATTTACCTCACAAATTCATGGGCCTAGTTTGAGATTCGTAGCACCATTGGAAGCATGAAAACAAGGCAATTGCTTCCTGCACTCCCAAATTTGCTTCTTGCTCCCCCACATTTGCTTCTTGCACTAACACTTTTTTAAAATGTCATTGTTACCCTTAACATATTATTGAAAGGAAGGAGATGGTGTCGTGGGTGAGAGTGTCTGGAGTTTAGTGGGGCGAGCAGTGCTATGGGTGAGTAGAGGTGAGTACGTTTTGGTTGATTTCGTGTAGGTAGATCCAGATTTCATTTAAGTTGTTTGTGTAAATTGGCTTCTAAAAATAACTTCTGAAAAATGAAATTCGAAACTGGTTGGAGGTGTGAGAAATAGCTTGCAGAAGTCAAATTTGGCTTTCATAAAGATTAATGTGTCTTCAATTTGTTGTTCCGTCATCATGGTCAATTTTTATTGCATCAACTTTATTTTGTCCTCCCAATTCTTTGATTTATTAAATTAGTTTCTTTTTTTACTTATTGGACTTCATGATTAGTGGTAGAAGCAAACATTAAGGACTGGAGTAAGGGGTGACACTACTTGACAAATATTAACAATCAAGTATGTAGTGTTACAAAATCAACCTTATTTTTTTCTCCAACAACATTTATCTAACATTGAATCTTTATTGCTACATTTAGTGGGTGAACATCAAAAATTAATCTTTCAAAACTATATGATTGTATGACCCTCAACTGCTCATGATAGACTTTATATAAAAATATTTGAAATTGCAAACCTTAGAAAACTAAGTAAAAAATATAATAAAGTAACAAATAATTAACAAATAATTTTAAGCAATAACTTAGATAAGTCTCACGATAACGACTATGAATCTAATAACTCTTCTTCTTCATATAATTGCGGAAACGACTATCAATCTAATCATCCTTCTTCTTCATATAAGTGATGAGAAATGATTCATCGTGTTCAATCATATGTGCGTTGGTAATATTAGTTACCAGACCTAATGTAATGTCTAAGTAACCAGGATGACTCAGGACTTCTTTGACGGTTCCAAACTGAAGTTGAAGTTTACAAATATTATTTTTATATAGAATTATTTTATTTTCTGTTAAAATGAATTGGTTCTTTTATAAAAAAATATATATTTAATTTTATTGAGTGATAAATTGAGTACTTGATTTAAGCATTTCTATAAGTTAGAAAAATAATCTTCATTAATTATTATCATTATTAACTACCTAAAGTGGGTCTAATCAAAACTATTTTATTAAATTTACCTCACAAATTCATGAGCCTAGTTTGAGATTGGTAGCACCATTGGAAGCATGAAAACAAGGCAATTGCTTCCTGCACCCCCAAATTTGCTTCCTCACATTTGCCTGTTGCACCGCAACACTTTTTTAAAATGTCATTGTTACCTTTAACATATTATTGAAAGGAAGGAAATGGTGTCGTGGGGCGAGTAGCGATGTGGGTGAGTAGAGGTTAGTACGTTTTGGTTGATTTCGTGTAGGTAGATGTAGATTTCGTTTAAGTTGTTTGTTAAATTGGCTTTTAAAAATGATTTCTGAAAAATGAAATCCGAAACTGGTTGGGGGTGTGAGAAATAGCTTGCAGAAGTTAAATTTGGCTTTCATAAAGATTAATGTGTCTTTTAATTTATTGTTCATCATCATGCTCAATTGTTATTGCATCAACTTTATTTTGTCTTCCAATTATGTAATCCTTTGATTTACTAAATTAGTTTCTTCTTTTACTTATTGAACTTCACGATGAATCCGTTCATCTATAACCAATTGATTGGTGTGATTAGTGATAAAAACAAGCATTGAGTTGCAGTGTTGCAAACTCAACCTTACTTTTTTTCTCCAACAATATCTATCCAACATTGAATTTTTATTAATACATTTTAGTTGATGAACTTCATAATTTAATCCTTCATAACTATTTAATTGTATGACCCTCAATTATTCATGATAGATTTTCTATAAGAATATTTGAAGTTGCAAACCTTAGAAAACTAAGTAAAAAATATAAAGTAACAAATAATTTTAAGCAATAACTTAAATAAGTCTCACGTTAACGACTATGAAATCTTCTTCTTCATATCATTGCGAAAACGACTATCAATCTAATCATCCTTCTTCTTCATATAAGTGATGAGAAATGATTCATCGTGTTCAATCATATGTACGTTGGTAATATTAGTTACTAGACCTAATATAATGTCTAAGTAACCAGGATGACTCAGGACTTCTTTGAGGGTTCCAAACTAAAGTTGAAGTTTACTTTAGAAGAAACAAAAAGTGATGCACATAACCCTTGACTTGCTTGCAAGCATTCTTTTTCTAAACAAATTGCTTGAAAGGATTGAAACTAACTACAATATGATAATTGACTTTTGTTCTTTCGAGAAAGATATTGGAGATTCTGCTCCAACCGGTTAATAAATTAAATAGACCACTAACCTATACCAAATTACATACACAAGGATGATTAGTTTTACAATATAACTCGTGTTATGATAAAACATTCTTTATTATAATAAAAGTTTAAAAATAGTGACTTTAATTATATGTACCTCTGGTGTAATAAGTTTTACACTGCGAATAAATTAAAAATCGTGATCAGGTTTTTTAATATAATGATTATAAATTAATAAACTAATAATATATAACTGATCGTAATCTAAAGAATATGGTCCAACCAGTTAATAACTTTAGTAAACTACTAACCTATATCAAATTACAAGACAACAAGATCCTTTAGATGGTCACATATCAAGATCCTTCAAGAGAGATATCTAGTAATTTTTTGTTGGGGTCAATAATTGTACCATTCATATCAGGTTCGAATTTCTAATTGAAATGTAAATAAAAGTTCTTTATTCTTTAACCGTTACCAATTGGTGATGGATTTCCATATTTTGGTTTTCTATGCTTGTGAAGACATGGGAAGAACAGGAAGTGATGTGAAGGTACCTTTTTGCCCAATCCCAAACTCTCTTTCTCTTTGCGTTTTCTTTGCATTTGACCGTTTCTCCACATTCTTTGACAGTCATTGCTCATTTTCTTTTCCTTTCCCACTTTATCCAGATCTATGCTACTCCAACAATGGTATTAATGATAAACAAGAACATATGAGTCCTGCAAAATCAATGTAACAAAAATGTTCACAGCCTAAACGAAATAACAATTTCAAAACCACAAACAGTTCAAAATCAACAAAGTTCCATCAAATTAAACAAATCTTACCTTCAAGGGTTAATGAGAGTAATCAGAAGAGATAAGAGATACACTTGATTTATCTTACACATTGGGGAGAAGAGATGGAAAAGGAGGGCAACAAATTTTGGGACTTAACGAAAAGGGGGAAAACTGCGAAAGAATGGGACGAAAATGAAAATTTGAAGATATTATTATAAACATTAATTTATTGGTTTATCTTGCTCATTTACCTTCCGTCAAACCGATTAATTAATTTTATTATATTTTATATTCTGTTTTGCCTTGACGTTGAAATGTCATCATTTATTTCAAACATGAAATTAATCTTCATTTTATTGTCGCGAAGACCCACACAAATTACGTTTTATTATTTTTTAATTTGTAAATTTTATTTGATATATCGTATTAAAATTGACTTCATCTACTCTAATAAATCTAACATTTCTTAAATTAGTTTCTTTCTATATTTAAGAGATGTCACTTCATGTTTACAATTTTTTTAATTTTTGAATTATCAAGTAACTTTAAAACTTGTTTTTATCCATTTTTTATATTTGAATACTTGATATTTTAAAAGTGAAAGTATATTCTTATGATTTTCTTACCATCATAACATTGTATGAACATTAAATTTGAAGTCATTTATACGTAATTTGAAATGAATGCATGAATGAGTCATGGATTAGACGAAAAAGTAGGTAGCAGAAGTAGATCCACTATCCATGCCAGATGTGTGGTTACTGTCTCCGAGTGTTGGGGGAATTGTTGGTTAAAATGAGTTACTGTCTCTGGGACTATCCATGACAGTGGAAAATACTACCAAGTGACCAAAATGACGATCGATAACGATGCCATCAACGACTGGCTTCCTGTCACTGCCTCAAGAAATGCCAAATGGTGGTACTCAGCCTTCCACAACCTCACCGCCATGGTTGGTGCCGGTGTCCTCACCCTTCCTTATGCCATGTCTATGATGGGCTGGTACACCCCATAACTTTACTTTTCATCAGATACGACTGTAAGAAAAGTTATATATATCATATGATTAATTTGCTCTTGTTTTTGATGCAAATGGATTGAAACAACAGGGGTGCAGGGAGTGTTATTCTGATCTTGTCATGGGTCATCACCTTGTTTACCCTATGGCAAATGGTTGAGATGCACGAAATGGTGCCTGGTGTGAGATTCGATAGGTATCACGAGCTAGGGCAGCAAGCCTTTGGTGAGAAGCTGGGTCTCTATATCGTGGTTCCTCAGCAGCTACTTGTTGAAGTTGGCACGTGCATTGTGTATATGGTCACAGGAGGCACCTCACTGAAGAAGTTTCATGAAACCGTTTGCCCCTCCTGCCAAAGCATTAGGAGCTCCTATTGGATCATCATCTTTGGTTCTGTGAACTTGGCTCTCTCTCTTTGCCCCAACTTCAACTCTATTTCTGCAGTCTCTTTGGCCGCAGCCGTCATGTCTATCTCGTAATCAAACTCCCTCTCTCATTTTATGCTTATAAAGTAGTAATAATATTCACCCTTTGCTAATTGTTGTAATGTGTGCATGAAGCTACTCAACCATTGCATGGGTGGCTTCCCTTAAGAGGGGCACTATACCGAACGTGGACTATAGCTACAAAGCTCGCAGCACTACCGATGCTGTGTTCAACTTCATGACTGCTATGGGAGACGTGGCATTCTCTTATGCAGGTCACAACGTGGTCATGGAAATCCAAGCAACAATACCTTCTACGCCTGAGAATCCTTCCAAGAAAGCAATGTGGAAAGGAGTCATAGTTGCATACTTGGGAGTTGGCTTTTGCTACTTTCCTGTGGCCTTCATTGGATACTATGTATTTGGAAACGCTGTGGACGATAATATCCTCATCACACTAGAGAAACCTACTTGGCTTATTGCAGCAGCTAACATGTTTGTTATTGTCCATGTTGTTGGAGGCTACCAGGTAAGTTTCAATACGTACGTAACTGGGTAAATAAACCTAGTTCAAAAAGCTAGTTTCATAACAAAAAGTATTTGGAAGACCTTCTTTATACAGATTTTCCATTCTTTCAAAATCAAACATTCAAAACCCAAATAGCTCAAAGATAATGTTATAATTTGCAAACAATAGGTATTCTCAATGCCAGTGTTTGATATGATGGAAACCGTTTTGGTCAAGCGATTGAAATTTCCTCCTACTTTTACACTACGCTTTGTTGCTCGCACTATATTTGTAGGTACGTATATGTGAGATACTTACCAAATTTATCTTTAATTAGTTTGAGTTATTATAATTGTAGATAAATACAGATAGATATTTTATAACTATCCTTGTTATTTCAGTGTTGACCATGTTCATTGGCATATGCATCCCCTTCTTCGGCTCTCTTCTAGGATTTCTAGGAGGGTTTGCCTTTGCCCCAACATCTTACTTTGTAAGTAAAACCATGCAAGATGTTCTTCATGGTTTTTCTTTTTCCTTTTTTTTTTGATTTAATTACCAAGGAAATGTGGTAGATTATCTATAGATCATATATTGATTATATCCTTATTGCAGCTACCCTGTATCATATGGCTTAGACTCCACAAACCAAAGAGATTTAACTTGTCTTGGATAGTCAATTGGGTATGTGAACTGAGATTGTGAAAATTTCTTATTAGATATTCTCGTCGTGTGTAGTAATTTATTGACACTAACTTTTGTTATTTATATTGCAGACATGCATCGTGCTTGGGGTTCTATTGATGACACTGGCTCCAATTGGTTCATTAAGAAAAATCATTATTTCAGCTGAGCACTACAAGTTCTTTTCATAAATTGCTTAGAACATCATTTATTAGACAATAGTTAGCATGAACAGTCATTATTTCAGCTTAGCACTACAAGTTTTCTTTTCATGAATTGCTTAGAACAATCTATTTTTTAGGCAATAGTTAGCCTAGATTCTAGTCCGTTTCAAAATTGGAAATTCAGATCTACTCATAGCCAGTAATTTACAATATTTGCGAGGTTTTAGATGTTTCCTTTTCTCCTTGACTTGTAATGTTTTGTTAGGATTCTTTGAACTCTTCTATTTCATTTGTCTATGCGTGGCTGGGTTCTATAATTTATGTATTGCAATTTAAAATTACAATTCATCCTATCACCCGAAGGACTTACATTAAAATAGTTATGTTAACGTTGCAACAGGAGTCATGACAACATGGTAAAAAAAATGTGCATCATAATTTGTTAAGAAAAAATAGTAAAGTTACTCAATAAAATGATTTTTGAAATTAAAGTCGATTAAGAAAATCTATGAAATTTTTAATTAGTACTTTTATAGTGAAGTGAGTCCGAGACTAACATATAATAAATAAATTTACAAAATTAATATATGATAAATAATGAATATTGAATTTATCTGGAAGATATCAAGAGGGAAACCACAATATTTTAATATTTGTAGAAATTTGAAAATTCTAATATATATATATATATATATATATATATATATATATATATATAATTTCAACATAT
>Ga0209700_101869_pt1 | contig 43615 bp, 20 predicted proteins | sample SiratroredBW_FD_187528 | JGI IMG/M metagenome (GOLD analysis project Ga0209700, IMG submission 187528) | Root nodule microbial communities of legume samples collected from California, USA - Siratro red BW (SPAdes) (version 2) | ecosystem: Host-associated > Plants > Roots > Nodule | place: USA... | reverse complement strand
TTTTTTTTATTTTTTATATATATATATATATATATATATATATATATATATATTTAAATTTTCTTGAATACAATTTTTGTGGACGTATTAAGTAATGTTATCTGAAGTTAACCCGGATAAAACATTAATATATAATCTATTTAAGGTTTTAAATTCTACAAACATCACAACAAAAATGGTGTAATAAAATGAAAAAAATATGTTTTTATAATAAATTATTAGAACTATATTTGAATTCTAATTCAAGTCCCATATACTTGTAGGGTGTAGTAGAAATGCAATTTTGTAATTTGCAAATCAATATCATACGATTATTAAGAAAACTATATCGTAAAGCTAAGATCTCGTATTTTCATTCTTTAGGATGAGTGCTTCATTTTAGATCACAGAAGTAAGAAAGTTTAAGTGCGATAAAGATGAATGAATCATGTTTCGATACTTTACGTATGAGACCTACAAAATCTATAACTAGGAGCTGAAGAGACAATTCAAAATATATTCAATTACCGTAACTTTAATAACAAGAAAATAAGTTTACCAAAAAGACTATTAGAACTAAAAGATGTTTTTCAGACTTACAATTTGAGGAAAACAAAATTCTACTCAAACACAAACAATCATCTATTCTATGATCATATAGGAAAAGAAAGGATTTGACAGAGGAGAAATTGGAAAATAGAATTGATTGGATTAAGAAAAGATAGAAAAAAGTGAAAGAAAATAAAATGAAAGTTTATAAAAATTTGTAAGTGATATATGTTATAAAATAAATAAATTATTCTATAACGTGACTCGTGTGAAATATCATTATGGGCCTATATGTAGTTTAATAAAATAAAAAGACGTATTGGTAATTATGAGAAGTTGTTTATTTCATAATTATATGATGATAACTAACTTGATGGGAGTCTGTTACAAATATTATTGATAATAATCAAATTAATGAAAATTGGTTATTATTTTATAATAACTTATAGTAACCAATTTGATAGACATTGGTTATATAAAGATATAGGGTTCTGTCTGCAGTATGAGAGAGTTCTACATAATATACCATCAATAACGTGTGTGGAGATTAAAGTGACTGAAAGAGATAGATTGAGTCAAAGGAGAATAAAGGAAAGAGATAAAGAGAAGAAAGAAGATCTCTAAGGTAAGTCTCCACATATTATGTGAGAATCATAAATTCTAAGATCCTGTGGAATATTTATGATTGATTATTCCTAATTATATTTAAACTTACAATATAAAGTTTATGATTGATTTAATTGATAAAATTATAAAATTACAATTTAATTCTTATAGTTAAAATTAATTTAAAAAATATAATTAATTATTTATACATAGAATTTACTTGTGATTTTATTGTTTCCGCTATTGTCCGTAAACTTAATTGAAAAGAAATATGAATTATCAAAAATTGTTGGAAAGGGATTTAGATAAAACTAAAAACAAAATTGGAATAGAAATAATTGTAAAATATTTAAACAAACTTATAAATTTCATATAACTTAATAAAATAAATCAAAGTATAGAAATTCAATGCAAATTTAACATTAAACATAGAATTGTACAACAAATATGATGGAAAAAAAAATTAAATTAATAACTAAATGAAAAGAAATAAAAAATTGTAGGATGACAACTATCATTTAAAAGAGTCATAGAAATCATTAAATCTTTGTTGGAGCTGCTCAATTATTTGATGAACTCTCTCAAAACTTTTGTTTAGATGTTCAAATTATTTAATCATTATTGCAATTCCTTAGTACCACCCCAAATTTTTGAAAGCATTTTAGCATTATGCGCACTTGAGCTTGAGGTGCAATGTCTTAAACATGATCGTCAGGTATTGGTGGGTCTTAGTCGTCTTCTTGATCCTTCTGGTTCACCTACCATGTTGTAAGACACTGTTGACTTAAAAAATATTCAAGATGTTCAAGTTTTTTTGTTGTTGTAAAAATAGTGGGACTAGCCTAGTTTCACAAATCCATCGATGGATAAGTCTATGCCATAGTGAGCGATAATCCGTGTAATCAAAATGTTGTAAGGAAAGGGCATGATGTCCCTGCATTTGATTATGTGTTGTTTAATTTCAAATTAGTGATAAATTTTATTTCTATACTTATATAATGGATGCTAAATTATAAATAATTGGTTTATGGATTAATTGAAGTTCATTATAATAAGGCATTTGTGGATCATCCAAAGGTTGATTGTTTATTCTTATAATATGATTGTTAATAGTGACTATGCATTATTATCTTTATTTATATATCTAAAGATAATACGTATTTCTAGTTAGTGCATATGTATTACCGAATAATAATATTGTTAGCATCATTATGTTTTTTGTATTAATATTTTACCCAAAGGAGAACATTAGTATGCATAGAGTATTTGTTTGTTGTCTGAATTTGCATTGTATGTTTAGTTTATGGCTCAAAGTATAAATATTAAGAATATGTTAATTGCAATATTTGTTCTTGTATCTTTATATTCACATGTTGTTTTGTTCTAGTATTTAATGGGTTAAATTTATTTGATTGGAGTGAACAAGTGAATTTTACTTAGGTCTATTGGATCTTGATTTAGCTCTTCAAGTTAAAAAACATGTTGTTATTATTGATGCTAGTAGCAATGAAGAGAAAGCTCATTACAGACATGGGAAAGGTCAAACAGACTTATTTTGATGTTTATGTGAATGAGCATAACAAGTAACATTAAGTCTGTTCTTCCCAAAATTGAAAGTGTAAAAGAATTTTTGAAATTTGTGGAAGAGTGCTCCCAAATTGTTGATAAGTCTCTTGTTGGGACATTAATGAGTATCTTAACCACCATGAAGTTTGATGGTTCTCGTACTATACAAGAACATGTTATTGAAATGGCAAATATTGGAGCAAGAGTTAAGTCACTTGCAATGGCAATGGATGGGAATTTTCTTACGCAATTCATTACCGTTTAAGTATGGTCCTTTCCAAATGAACTATAATATCATGAAAGATAAATGGAGTGTGCATGAATTGCACAACATTTTAGTTTAAGAGGAAACTTAAAAATTAGGGAAACCACTCCATTCATTATGTGAATAATAATTAGGGAGATGGATAGAAAGTTGATAAGAAACATGGAAAGGGCGAAATACCATTAAAGATTAGTGAATCCTCTACTAAAATCCAGAAGAAAAATGAAAAATGTCATTTTTGTGGGAAATTTGGACATTTCCAGAAGAACTATCAAAAACATAAAGTTTGGTTTGAAAAGAAAGGTGAGCATAATTCTTATGAATGTTTTGAATCAAATTTAACGGAAGTTCCTACAATACTTGGTAGATCGATTCTGGATGTATAACTCATATTTCTAATATAATGCGGGGATTCCTTTCAATCCAAACCATTAACCTAAATGAAAACTTTATCTTCACGGGGAATAGAGTGAAGGTTCTTGTGGAATTTATTCGGACTTATCGTATCTTGACATTGGATTTCATTTAGACTTATCTGATACTTTTTATGTACCTAGAATTTCTAAGAACTTAGTTTCTTTGTCTAAACTTGATGTTGTTGGATACTCTTTTAAGTTTAGGAATGATTGTTTTAGTTTGTATAAGTGTACTTGTATGATTGGATCTAGTACACTTTATGATGTTTTATATAAATTGAATCTTGATAATTTGTATGTTAAAACTCTTATGACCTTACATCATAATATTGGCACTAAACATAGTTTAGTGGATGAGCGTTCTGCTTACTTGTAGCATAAGTGTTTGGGACACATTTCCAAAGAAAGAAGAAAATATTAATAAAGAATGAAATGCTTCCAAATTTAGATTTTACTGATCTAAAATTGTATTAAAGGCAAAAAAAACAAAACACTGAAAGAAAGGAGTCACAAGAAGCACTCAACTTCTTGAAATTATACACATTGATATATGTAGACCTTTTGACATAAATTCATTCAATAAAGAGAGTACTTTATCACGTTTATTAATGACTTTTCATGTTATGGGTATGTCTATTTACTGCATGAAAAAACTCAAATAGTGAATGCTTTTGAAATTTATATAAATGAAGTGGAAAGACACTTAGATAGAAAGGTGAAAATTGTCATATCGAATTGAAGTAGTGAATATTATGAAAGATATGATAGATAACACCCTCATCCATTTGCTAATTTCCTTGAGAAACATGGTATTTGTGCTCAATATACAATGCTAGGTACACCACAACAAAATGGTATGTCAGAAAGGCATAATCTAACCTTAATGGATATGGTTAGGAGCATGTTAAATAATTCATCTTGTATCATTGTGGATGTATGCTTTGAAAACTGTCATGTATTTGTTGAATAAAGATCTTAGTAAGGTAGTTCAAAAGATACCTCTTGAATTGTGAACAAGTAGGAATCCCAGTTTGAGACACCGACATTTTTTGGTTGTCAGACAAAAATTAGAATATGCAATTCTCAAGAAAAGAAACTATGCGAGAACAATCAGCGAATATTTCATTGGTTATCCAATGAAATCAAAAGGGTATATGTTGTACTGTCCTACCCATGGTACAAGAATTGTTGAAACTGAAAATGTCTGGTTCATTCAGAATGGTGAAACTAGTGGGAGTGAAGCTTCATGAAATGTGGAGATTAAGGAAGTTAGAGTACAAGTTCCTTCAGCTAGTACCTCTACTTCAAGAATTGTTGTTCCTCATGTTAATATACCACACAACAATTAAGAAGAATAACAAATTAATGATCCCAAGGATAACAATGAACCTATATAGAACAACAACAAGAAATAGTATTAAGAAAAATAGTGAAAACATGCTATTTCAAATTATTATGCGGTATATCTACAAGAGTCATAAATAAATTAAGCATTGATAATAATCCAATTTCATTTTCAGAAGTCATTACTGGTGATAATTTTGATAAGTGGTTAGATGCCGTGAAAGATTAACTTAAATAAATAGCACAAAATTGTGTATGGGACCTTGTGAAATTGCTAGAAGGATGCAAGAAATTTGGGTGTAAATGGGTTCTTTAGACTAAGCGTGACTCTCATGGCAATATCGGATGTTACAAGACCTAACTAGTTGAAAAAGGTTTTACTTAAAAGGATGACATTAACTATAAAGATACATTTTTTTCCTGTTTCTAACAAAGATTCTTTTAGAATCATCATGACATTAGTAGCTCATATGATCTTGAGTTACACCAAATGCATGTTAAAACCGCCTTTCTGTGGACCAACTAGTGGGGTTCATTGAATAAGGAAAGAAACACGTGATGTAAACTTAAGAAATCAATATATGGACTTAAATAGGCATCCATGCAATGGTATCTTAAGCTCAATTATATTATTATGTCATTTGGATTTAAAGCAAACATTGTTGATCGGTATATATATTTGAAGGTCGGTGGGAGCAAGTTTATAATTTTGATTTTGTATGTTGATGATATCTTGCTTTCAACTAATAATCTAGGTCAATTAAGTGAGACTAAGAAGTTTTTCTCTAACAACTTTGAAATGAAAGATATAAGTAAGACATACAATGTGATAGGAGACAAATTTAGTCTTATGCAATGTCTAAAGAATGATTTGAACAAAAACAAATGGAAAATACCACTTATACATATTTTTTAGGGAGTTTGATGTATGCTCAAACATGTACGAAACTAGATAATAGCTTTGAAGTTTGTATGCTTAGTAGATACCAAAGTAGTCTAGGATTGGATCATTAGAAAGTTGCAAAGAAAGTATTAAGATACTAGTAAGGGGCAAATAATCATATGCTTACATATGGAATATCTGATCATCTTGAGGGGATTGGATACATAGGTTCTGATTTTGCTAATTGTATGGATACAAGAAAGTCTACATTTGGTTATGTGCATCATTTAATCAGAGGAACGATTTCATGGAAAAGTGTGAAGTAGTTAGTCATTGTTGCATCCACCATGGAGGCTGAATTTGTGGCACGCTGGAGGCCATAGTTCAAGCTAATTAGTTGTGTAATTTTATTTCAAGACTTGGAGTAGTTGAGAGTATTGTAATGTTTATTATGATAATTATGTAACAATCTTCTTTTCTAAGAATGACAAGTATTCTAAAGGTGCTAAGCATATGGAATTGAAATACTTTGTCATTAAGGAAAAAGTTCAGAAACAGAGTGTTAATAAAACATATTAGTACTAATCTTATGATTGGTGACTTTTAAACAAAAGGGTTATTGCACATAGTATTTACCAGCCATGTAGAAAATATAGACATTATGTCTACTAGTGAATGTTGAATATTAATGTTATTGCCTATTTAACACTTTGAGCTCATTAATATGTGAGTTTCTAAAATCTATGTTTTCTATTTTATGTATATGGATGCATATTATGATGTAGAAAACAAATTATGTTATTACTGATAAAAAAATGACATTTTTTTTAACTCGTTATGGACTTCTCATTGTAAAGTCATATTAAGGATAAGGATAATACAGTAGTAGATGGAAGGGAATATGTTGATTGAATGACATGTAACTGTCATAATTCTAATTATTCCTGTATCTTTAAGTATGACCAATGATAAAACTAATTTATTGAAGGTCTTTTAATGCACATTATAATTTATGTAATTACTAAATCATGAAATGTTGAAATGTTAAGCATCACATGAGTCAAGTGTATGAAATATAATTATGAAGTTGAATTGTGATTTAATAAAACTAGGGTTTTGTCACTATAATGAACGTTCATCACCGTTAACCATCAAGAAAGAGTGTGAGCACGAAAAAAATTATGAAGAGATAAATTGGGATAAAGAGATTAAGGAATCTATTTTCATTAGATTTCTTATAGTTTAAGATAAGTCTCTCACTATTATAATTTACACGAGAATCATAAATTCTAATATCCTTACAATTAACAAAAATTTATAATTGATCTCATTTTCACACAATAGTACAAACACACCTTCAACACCACCTTTCTTCAGAGCCACCAACACAACCAGGCAACACACGCAAATGACAACGGAACAAAACATCTCATACCAACCACAACAGGGTGAAACCATGATTTGAAGGTTCAAACTATAAACCCAATACACTAATCACATGGGATTTTAATGCCATGATAAAAGTATCATCTACTAGTGGTCAACATAGTTGTCTTCAAGAATCTTTCAAGAATCTCTGCATGGACAGGAATTTGTTATATAGAGCAAAAAAGCATACAAAAAGAAAGGATAAAGTCGTCATCCAATAATGTTTAACTAACTTTCCCTCTGTTTATACATGCAAGCGCGCTTGCAATTTTATTTCCTCTAATCTTCACAAATTATGTGAAATAAACAAGAGAAACATCTACAAATTAGTTTACACAAATAATACTCCTTAAAAACACATACAGGATAAATAAAAGTTAAAACCTAACAAGTAAAAATACTTCATTTAAAACTATCTTAAGATATTCAAATAAAAAGGTAGAACAATATTCATCTACAATAGATTAGACAACACGGAATATGCAAAACATACAAAATATAGTTTCAATAGTCTTAGAAGATCAACTTGTAAATGTTTTTTAAGCTTCCAAACTATAAACAACACTTATAAATCTTTCAAAATAAGTTAGATAACCAACATAATGGAGTACGAAATAAAATTATTCTGATGACTAAAGGTTTCCCATAATAAAATTTAGATAAAATAATAAATAGTTTCATATTGAAAAGTATGAGGTTTACATATTCGGTTATAATCAATACAACCTTGAAAATTTCTTATTTTTTATTTATTTATTGGTCATGTTGTTATATCATAGTTAATTAACATTAAATATCAAACGTATATAATTTTGAAATCAATATGCTAAAATTTACAAAAGTAAAAGTGTAAAAGTAAAAAAATAAAAAAATAAAATGTATAATTTAAAAGACATTGTATATTTTATTCTAAGTAGAAGTCACCTCACTTTAGTTATTTTATTCTAAGTAGAAGTCACCTCTCTTTGGTTGTAACATCATCCTTAACCCTATGTTATAAAAGGTTCACAATTTGTTTGTTTGATAGTCAATGTAATTAATTAAACATAGCTTAAAGTTCATTGGTAAAATTTATAAAACTATCAAAATCTGATAATAAGATATCTAATTAATTAAATATGATGGTAACTGAACTGGAGACAATTAAATTGAATTAATTACAATTCAATTTTTATTAAAATTGGATCAAATCTGACCAAAATCAATGTCTGTCCTGTTGGTAATAACTAATTCAATCTCCTATTGGTCTAGCAACAAGTTTTGCACATTAAACCAAAACAGGCTTAACTCAACTAAAATTATTAAATAATAATAATAATAATAATAATAATAACATAATTATTACTTTATTATCTAAATATATACAGATATTAAATTATCTAATCTAATAAAAATAAATTAAAAAATGAATTAAGTCTGATAAAAGATAGTAAAACCTAAATTTGAGATCAGTTTATAGAGTTAAGCAATCGATTTGACCAATTCCAACACCAATATTCACCTATTTAAAATTTTAAAATCTACATTTTTAGGGTAAGAAATAAGTTTTTCACCTTAACTTTTCAGATTTAACGTAAATTATAAATATGCAGAATGTAACTCCATGAATCCGAAATATTCAGAAACCAAACAAGCCCTATAAAGTCCACTTTCTTTGTCTTTTCTGCCTCTCCAAAAGTGATGTTTCATAATTAGTCCACAGCGCACCGTCTGAGAATCCAACGAGGATGAATCACAAAAGTAGCACTCTAATCAATAACATTTCCACTTTTATTGAAGCACTCAACCGAGAAACACTTATCATACACTAAAAAAAAAATAATCCTATTCGTTCAAAGCCCAATGCTCCGATCCTCCAAGGACCACCTGAATAACTCGGCTTCAAAACAAACAAAACCCTCACCCAACAAATTGAAAGCTTCAACTGCCCCCTTTAAAGACCATTCATAATTTCATCTAACTCAAAATAGAAAAATAAACTTTAATCAAAAATGCAAATTCACCAACTTGTCATTCAAAGCACACAGTTCCACCCAGGTAAGAAAAATGCAAATATAGTAAAGAACTGAACTGAAAAACAAGAGAATCAATAAAACATAACTCATATATCATCATAGCATGGACAATGTTGATGCCATTCTCTAATTAAAATGAATATTTTACCTAGAGAACGGATAATTTAATGATCATCTAGATAAAATGTCGACTTAAATTGGAAAATAAAATGTTGCTGGCTAAATTGAGGGATCTAGGTCTTCTCTTTTTTACATTTTCAAATGTGATATGAACAATAAACTAGGATTACCTTAAAACTAGCAAATAGCAATCAATTAAGTATCAGTGTGGACATGTAAGTTTTGCCTTGGGTGTTGTTCTTCTTTGATCTCTTGAGGGACTTGGACCTGTGGCATGTCCTGGATGGGAGGTTCCGGCGGAAGGGAAGGTGGTGGAGGAGGAGGTGCGATTCTGCCGTCGACGCAAGAGGAGCATTTGGTCTCAATCCAAGTTTCAACATCGTACTCTCCATAACCCATGACCCGACGACCCGAACAGAGCCTACCAATCATGCCAGCGATGACACCAAGGACAGTGATGACTGCTAGAACAGCTATGACAGGACCAACCGACCCGTGATCCGAATGGGTCGTGTATGCTTGCTGGGTTATTTCTATGGGTGGTGGCTGTTGTACAAATGGTGTGGACATTGGAAACAAGGGTTTTTTGGGATAGAAAAAAAAAACACAACTTTAACTAAAAGGAGAAAAAAAATGGAGTCTTCTAGAAGGAATTCAAGTTTCAAATGCTTAAAAATGGGAAGGCTTTTGGTGGGTTTGAGAGTGGAGATGAGAAATGGGGATTGCCAAAATGGGTGTTGATTTCAATCCAGCATGTTTTTGGGAGCCCTTTTTCTCACTTTTGCCCCAAATTGTAGCAAAAGTGGAAGGTTGTGTTTGGAAGGGTGGTGTTTAGGGTTGAGGTGTTGGGTTGATGATAATGTGGGAAGTGTGCAGTGTGAAGTGTGTAGGGTTGAGTGTGGAGCAGCTTGATTAAAGAGGTGAAGGAATTTTTTGGGTGGGAGAGTGGGGTAACAGCAGGAAAATTGAGAGAGAGGTGGGGTTTTTCTAGGTGCTTTTCGAAGTACTGCAACCAGTGACTTGGAGAGAAAGTTTTGGACAAGGGAATCATTTGACTACCGACAAGAGAAGTGTTGGCAAGCGAGATACATTCATGATCAGGATCAAAGTTCAAAGGATAAAAAACAACTTTGGTAAAATATTATTACTAGTTTCGTGTATTTTCAGTGTACACACTCTATTTTATGGTTTTCAAAATTACTATAAAACTTAATAAATTTATTCTACATAATATCTTTTTAAAACATACTAAAAATTAATAATATACATTCAAGAAAAACATTTTATAGTTGTATTCCGTGAGAACTATTAATACATAACTTCTAAAGTAATTATTATAAAAACTGAACTATGATTAGATGATAATATTTTAGTTGTCAATATATACATTTTTTTTCCTTTTAAGTAAAGATGAGATGAGTACGACGTTAATATATGACAAAATAAAATTACTGATATTCAAATTTGTATATATTAAATTGTTTATTCTTTTAAATAATAAATAAATTTTTCATTTTTATTTTATCTAATGTTTTCATATTTTTTAGAAAAAAAAATATCAACAGTTGTATGAATATTTTAAAATAAAATATTTACATTTGTTATATAATATTGTTTTATTTTAATATTTGTTCATTTTCGTTCAAAAAGGTACTTTATTTTCAAAACTATCTAATCTGATTATGTCTTTCCAAATTGACTTAACCCTAATAAAATTTAGGATTAGTGAAGATTTTCAGTTTTTGACAGTTCACTAGTAATTACAATATATCTTTAGTGATGGATAAAATTTTCAATAATCACAAGTTAACTCAATTTAGATAAAAGGGACTACTTTTAAGATTTTGAGTTAAGTAATATTAGATTTATTTATTTATGTGGTTAGTTGATACAATGGTAGATTAATGTATGTTGTTGAAGGGTTTTTTTTTCTCGTATCTACAAACAATTATCTTATCTTATGAATTTAATAAATAATGAACATAAATATATTAATTTCTTATATTTCTTTGGATTCCAATTTTTTTCAACTATGTTTAACACTTTCTGTACTGTTTATATTTATTTATACTGGAAGGATGACTGTTCCAAAATCTGAAATTGGCAGAGTCTGAGTCTGAGAGATGGTGCTGTGTTTTAGTAAGCATTGCATGGTGGGTGACCTTCGCATATGAATGAATATGATAGGATACATGTCATTGATGTCAAAATCTGCTGCTATTTACAGGAGTTGTGACCACACCACTCTTTATGATTAATAGCTCTGAGTCTCTAAAACATCAAATCAATAAAGTTTTACTAACTTCTCCCCAATATCTGTAGTGGAAAGGATACGTCTCTGTCTATTTCTAAAAGTACAACAAATAATAGAATTAAGTGAGTTTTCTTTTTATTTTAAAATTGGTCCTGTTCTAACATTTTTTATTTTTAAAATATTTAATAAATACAATAATTTGGTATAAATTACTTTTAAATAAGTTAATTTTGATTATGTAAGGGGTTAAGAAAATTAATATGATTATGCATAAACTCCATTAGGATGGTTATATATATATATATATATATATATATATTCCTCGTTACTTTTTTGTGTGCTTGTTTAAAACGATTGTCCTACTTATTTGTAATAAAATTATGTTTATCTTTTTTATTTCATTTTATTTTTCAGTTCTCCTAATCTTAATACAAATTATTTTCATTACATTTGCATGATAAAAATTAATAAATAAGAAGATAGTAATAAAACACTACATAAATACAATTTTTATATATTTCTTAAAATAATATTCTTTCAACTTATCTTCTTCTCAGTATAATCTATGTGAAAGTTAAGTACAATAATTGCTTAATTATTGAATCTATTTTGGGACAATATAATCTAAAAGAAAATTATTATAAATGTGATGTAAAATTTAATAAAAGATAATGAACGCTCTGATTAGAGCATACACACTATTCTCATGCATTTCAGAATAATAATTAAATGGCGATAAAAAGTAAAATAATGAAAAGAATGATGTTTGAAAATTATATATAAAAAATAAAATGAAAATGAAAGAATTTGTGATTTAATGTTAAAGATGGATTTGAGAAAGATAAGAGTGTTTGTATTTGTGGATTTCCGATGAAAGGTGTTGAGTCTGTGGAACGAAGAATATGTGCCTTCTTTGTTTAACTGAAGAGAATGGTGAGAAAAATTATGTTGCATGCATTGTAATAACACAATTGTCCTTATTTTCGTTGGCAGACCCATATAGAGATTATTAATACATAAGTGAGCCATACACAATTATTTGACATAGAGATTCCTAAAGCTATGGACAATGTTTTCATTGCATGTTGAGCACGTTAAAAAACTCTCTTCCACGTGTGCATCGAAGAAGTGTTTGTGTGCTTTGTGAGAGAGTTTTCGTGATTGTATTTGTGTGAGCAGAGTGGCTTGTCGGTGGTTTTATGATGTGGTTGAAATCATACGTGCGAAGTGAGTGAGAAACGAAACTCAGGTTTGAAAAATATATGAATAATATTACTTCTTTTGTTTCAGCAAATGTATTGATACTCAATTAATATAAAAGATAAGTAAGAATATCGTATACACAGGAAATTAAATTTATGATTGAGAATTGAATTTGTATTTCAATATAGTGAATCAAAATATAAATGAGAGTTTATCAATTTTTGAACGAATATGAGAACGTAAAAACAAAGCAATTAATAGTTGAATGTGTGAAATTTATATTAATGAAAATTTTGAGATTTAATTGTATTAATCTTCTTCTCATACACTCTTGATCATAACATTAACATCCTCATTTCCCAATTACAAATATGTCCAAATCAAGTCATTCAATCTCATTCCTCTAGATTTCATAAATTAAAATACTTAACTCTGTCCCCAGCTATTAAAATAGATTAATCCGTATTAAGCATAGTTGCTATAAATAGTCATTACACTATAATTCATCAATTTGTTTTTCAATTCAACCACAGAGTAACTAGCAGACATTTTTATACCAAAACATTAGGTCCTCAGTCTTTCAAAAATATTTGTTCCAAGCTAGGTCTCATCAATATTTGCTCCCCAGCTTGCGGGAGGATTTTAGAGTATATGGATTCAAGACTTATAGAATGAAACTAATATCAATTCTGTGATTTTGTTTAAAATTGTTAGAAAGAAAAAAATATTAATTATTTGATTTTGTTTTTATGACAAGAATCAAATTATCATCAATTCTGTTTATTTTTTGTTTTATGACATGTAATATATATTTTTTATTTATACCTAGAATGAATACATTATTTGTATATATTCAGCTCTTTTGTTTTTCATCAATATATAAAAAAACAAAATATTTTCATTCTCATATCCTTTGTTCATCTTTTTATTTTCATAATATTCATAAAGATTTATTTATTATAAAGTATCACACATGTAAGGCTTTGTATTTTTTTTTCAATATTAGTAAAAAATTTAAAAATAAGGTTTGAATATGTGATTAGAATTTGTGGATTCATTAATATACTTAGATACTTTTGAATCATAATAAAATAATATATATAAATTTATTTTTATTATAAATTAATTTATTTAAATAATATAAAATTTAACTTTTTAAATAATTTTTTTATTATTTTCAATTTTATAAAATAATTATTTCATATTACATCATATCTCAATTTTGATCAAGGATATTTTAGTTATTTCTTATATCACCCACTTTATTTTTTTTTATTCTATCATACCAATTGAATCTAATACCAATTTTTCACTCTTCACTACTTCTCTTGTCCTTTATTTGGATTCGAATGACAACCAAAAAATGTAATGAAATGAAGAGAAAAAAAATTGAAAAGTGCAGTTGTTTGAATTAAGGAAAAAAAGATGGAAAATAAAATGAGTGAGAAACTTATGAGTAATTTGTTTAATGTAATAAAATAAAAATAATAATTAATTTATATATTTAAAAAATGGTCAATTGTCTTTATGTTAAAAATGATTTGTATAAAGGTTATGAAATGTTTTATTAGCTACCATCTGCATTTAATTGTATCGGTGTTTTGATTAAATGTTAAAATTGTTTTATTACCTATCATCTACATTAGATTAAATCATATATGTGTGGAGTGTTAGGCACCTCTTATAAAATAATTGTCGATTATACGACACTGCTAGTGTAAGTAATTTGTAAAATATCTTAGTGTAAAAACTTATTTTTTAAAAATGTAAATTAAAGTTGAAATGAAATTAAAATTAAAATAAAATAAATTCTCCTCACCACTTTCAACTCTTTGATTAATCTTGCATAAACTTCCACAAACTAAAAATAAAATTATAATTAAAAAATATTTAGACTTTACATTATTAAAAATGTCTCGGGATAATGAAAAAAGATTAAAATATCATTGTTTTGTTATTGCAAAGGTTTTTTTTTTTCTTATCACTTCGAAGTACTGGTTCAACGTAAAATTGTTTGTTACATAAATGATAATATTATATATATAATTGTTCATGCCTCCTTTACATAATTTATTATAGTTATTTTCCTTTCTTATTTGTGCATGTTTACAATCATTATCTTTTGTGTCTTAATCATACAATTAATCCAATAACTACAAATCTCATTAAGGAATTTGGTAGGAGGGGATAGGGTTAAGGAATATACTTTCTCAAATGAGAAAGTGGATACTGTCAATCATCTGTTTTTTATTGTAAGATAAAGTACAACCAATGAGTCACTTTCAATATTTTTTTATTTATTCCAGCTGAAAACGAAAGAGAATAGGATTTGGAGAAACATCTGGATATGAATTATTTGGAGCCGAAGAAATAAAGTAATATTGAAGGATGGAAAGGTGGATGCAGAATAATTATTTTAAATCGCCTAGTTAAAAGTTTAAGCTTGAATGAAAAATAAAATTCCTCTTGCAAAATTTTCCTACTAGAATTGGTACGAATGCTCACTAGAATGTATAAAAATATTGAAATAATCACTGTAGTAGAAGTACCATTGAAGCACTGAGAGGGTCTATAAGTGATGAGATTTTTCATGCGTTTAACAATCTAGTAAGTATACAAATACACAACTCTAGTTAGGATAGGACAATGCAATCCTAATAAATATGTAGAGAAGAAGATATAATAGATTGTACGCTTTATATTCATAGAAGGCAAAAGCTAATATATGGCTGTTATTAATAGATTCTTTTTTTTATAGAGTAGTAAAATTCATAAATGTGGAGGTAGAATCTCTTATCTATGTAGAAGTGAAATAGAATATCGACAGGGCAGAGAATCTAGCTAGCATTTTCAAAAAACTTGGTGATTATGGTTAAGATACAGAAATCAATTAAATTTGAGGGTAGATGACAGAGAAGAGGACTGAATTTTTCTCTACTCGTGCATTATCAGTTCTTCTGTACTGTGTATATTCTTCTTTTGACTCCAAGCACCCTTTGTCGGTTTCTCATTTGAATCTATATGCATGCCGTGAGTTAATCTTTTTCATGATCGAATACAATTCACATTGTCACCCAACTTGAATTTGGAGGTAAAGGAAAACCAGAACATGGGGTTAAGTTCTATTATTTTCCTAGAAATTAATGTTATTTCATTTGTTGTGTTCCATCTAGGAAAATATTAATCCAAAAAGGGCTGCTTCTTGAGCTTCAAAGTGTGCTTTATGCTTTTATCATTATCAGAGTCGTAATTAGCGATTTTGGAAACGAAAATTAAGATAGAAATAATGATAATATAGATTAATAATTTTTATTTTATTTTTCTTGTTTTTTGAGCTGCAAAATTATTTATTAAAATTTTATAATAAAATAATTTTAACATCTCACTTTCAATGGATAATGTAACTAATTCTTTCAACAATAGTTACAGTTGCGTGTAATATTAATAATATTCTGTAAATAATCTATATATTTCGAAACAAACTTAATCTTTAATAATTTTTTTATGGTCGGTTAACTTCATTTGTTAGTATTTCTTTCTATATCTTTAATCGTGAAAACAAATCAATACTATTAATGTGATAATGGTTATCAAAAACTCAAAATGTTTTTAAGATTGATATACTGCTTTTGCAATTCATCTTTCACTAACGTTTGAAATTTATTTGAATAAAACAAAAAAACTAAACACGCTTTTCTATTCCAAAATTTGTTCCAACAGACTTTTAGTAAAAAAAACAATAAATATAATCAATGAAGACAAGAATCATCACCAAATGAGTTTTTCTTGTGAATCTAAAGATCAATTTATAGTATAACTAATAGCAAATCTGAATTTATAAACTCATGATAATAAGTTATATTTATTATTAAACTTATTGTGTCATTTATTGTTAAATTATCAATAAATATATATAATCTTACACAGCATATCATCATATCTTATCACAAACAAAATATTAAAAATCTCACATCAATCAAAAATAATTTCAAAAATTATATTATACAAGAGTGAGATAAATCTCACCTTCTTAACTAATTTTATAAAGATAAATTACAGCTTAAACTTATGGTATTGATCTTAAACTCTATATCTATTTCCATAATATTTTTTCGTGAATTATGAAGTAAATGCAAAGCTATTTTTCTTATAATTTAAAAAAGAAAAACTTTATAGTGACTTTTAAGTAATCTATAACAACATCTGTGTGCATATATTTAAATTGCTTCATCTTATTTCCGGAGTTTACAACAAGAATATCATACAAAATAATCACTTGCATTAAAATTTAAAATTCTCCATCTTCTAAGTTGCTAAACATATGACTTCACTGTTTATCTTTGGATGTTCACTCGCTTTTAATAATTCATAAGTTCATCTCTTATTATTTTTCTGCTTGAAACTTTATAGTTTTAACACTTTCATTTTTGTAGTCCCGTTTAGTTTGAGATAGTTATTTAAAAAGAAAACTTAAAACATAGCTACACTCTCTTGTAAGATTTTCCACCGTTGTGGAAGAAGCAAGGAACAAATGCGTCGCAAAACTTTAAAAGAAGAAATAGCTCTAGAAAATGAATTAACCGTATTACATAGAACTAAATTCAAATTATAACAGCCACAATGAGGATAACAGTTCCTGATTATGTTTAATAATAATAATAATAATAATAATAATAATAATAATAATAATAATAATAATAATATAATAATAATAATAATAATAATAATAATAATAATAATATAATAATAATAATAATAATAATAATAATAATAATAATAAACATTTGAATATTTTTCTCTTGCTAATTTTTAAATAATATATCAATGTTTATCTAAAATTACATAATTTTAGAAAATTGAATAATAAAATTTGTATAGAAAACAAGATTTCACATTTTGATAGTGGGCTACTCTAGTGGATGCTCAATAGAAAAATCACTAAGAACAAATGATTTAGGAATTGTTTGGATTGAGGAGTGGATTAGAGAGAGTGAATTTGAGATGATTTGAGAGGAAAATGTGTAAAAAGTTTGGTTATTTGGATTAAGGAAAAGATAGTAAGATTTAAGTGGAAAGTTTGTGAAAGTTTGTAAGTGAATGTGATAGGTGCATAGATATTTTCATATTTTTAAATGAATAAAATGGTAAGATTATAAATTTACCCTTATGTTTAAAAATAATTTAAATTAAAATATAATTAGTTTTTTGGTGTAATTGAATTATTTTTTTGTTATTGATGAAAATATACAATTACATATTTGTTGTTTTAGTTAAAATTAATTAATAAACTTTATGTCATTTGTTTGGTTTCATTGATGAATTTTTTTTTAATTTCTAAGAATATAAATTTGTCTAAGTGGTAAAAATAAATTTCAAATAAAATCTAATTAATTATATGTATATGGTACTTTTTTGTTATAAGAAAATTATTTTCGGTACACTTTCTCAAGTAATATAAAAATTATAATTTTCAAATATTGTTGATACATGAATTTTTTTAAAATTATATTGTAAAAATAAATTATACGTATATTATGTTAGAAAAAAATTATTTCCAATATGGTTCGTCAAGTTAGTTTGATATAAAAATTAGAATTAAAAATAATTGTTCATATATGCATTTTTTTTAAATTGTATTGTCAAAATAAATAGGAAATGTATAGAATGTATTTATAATTACTAAATTAATTCAAATCCTAATTAATTCTAATATAAAGTAAAATGAAACAATTGTTTGTAATAAATAAAAATAAATAACTACTTAATTTAAATTTTTAATTGAATTAAATACATTATTATGAATAATTAAAACATCATTTGTAATTATAATAAATCTAACATGTTAAACATCAAATGCTAGAATTATGTCTAAATATATAATAATATTTAAAATTAATATTATTTCTATATTTTCTAAAACATGAGCACAAAAAAATATATATATATATATATATATATATATATATATATATATATATATAGTAATCTTAAATAAACTATTGTACCCTTAATATAATATATAAAACTAACTTAATAAATTAAGTGAAAACTGTAACCGTAATCGATTATCAAACTACGCTAATCGATTATAGTTATAAAATAGAACTACACAGTAAGGCATCAAACCTAGAACTTTTGTAGCTTTTTGCATTAGAATACCACGAGCTCTGCTTTCGGCACCACTATCACGCTTTCAGCACCACCACCACACTTCCGGCACCACCACCAACACACCAGAACAACCCTTCTTGCACTAGCACCAACACAAGCACCATGAACAGTGCTTCCTACACCACTAACACCACGAACGCTTCCTGCATCAGCACCCACTGGTTCCATCAGCAATGAGGCTTTCTACACCAATACCCAATACTTTCGACTATGAACAAGGCCACTTACAATTTTACATTCCGTGGCAATGCAATGCAGAGCACAATTTATAACCAAAGATTCAAATTCATTTGAAATTGTCAAAGTTGGCATCCGTGGGAATCTATGCTTTTCGTGGGACTCTTTGTGAAGCTATGGAATCTCTGCTAGGTAGCTTCTTTGCATGTGAAAGCACAGTGAAAAGGAGTGAGTGAATGATGCTAAGCAGTGAAAGAGGACAACAAGGTAAATTAACAAAAATGACGTGGCTTTCCCTTCAAATCTCTTCCTTTTGCAGAGACGCTCTTCGCCTTTCCACCCTTATTTCTTCGTTCGCATTTCTGTTCAAATCAGCAAAAGCAAACCCATATGCATCCCACAAATCCGTCTTCTACTACAGTCAAACTATGGATGCAAACACTGTTAAGGATTATGTTTGATTGGTTTATGAAAGTTGCACTACCTCTGTCTTAAAGGAATTACTTTATTAGAATATTGACTACGTGTCATAGTAGGAATGTTATAATAGCAAACTTTTAATGAAGTCACTGAAGAAAGTTTTTCCGCTAAGTACTTTCTTTTTTTTTTCCTCTCCACACCTCTTAAACCAAACAAAGATATGTAAGAAACCTTACAATCCATTCTTAATTTTACCCAGTTTTGCAAACCCAATTTGATGCTTGTCGGATCACCAGAAGGGACAATACATACTACCTTCTAAAATGCCATCGACACTGTAGCGAGTCCAACCTAGAAATCAAACATGATACTCTTCGATCATGTTGTTAACAATTTATTATCCACTTTAACAACTAAATCCCTTTTTACTCTTAATACAAACACCTTTATTGACCTTCACAATGACCTTCACACTCTCCAATTTTCCTTGGCCCTAACTCCAACTTACCCCAACAGCTACCTCTATGTTTCATGTTATCTTTACTAGAACCATCACTCTTACCATCTTATTAGATCATTCGTCCACCAAAAATTCAACTTGCCCTTTTATGAATATGAACATTTTGACTATTTTAAGTTGATCAATTTTTCCAATTTTATAAAATATATTGAGAGTCTCGTTTAAATATGGTTCTTTCTACATCAAAGGTGAAGCTTTATGTTAATTTAGAAGGATGTATCAAACTTAACAACTTGTTGATTGGATATCATTTAATCATGTTCTAGAATTACGTTTTTATGCTTCTATCTATGTTAATAATAATGTAGAGTTATTTAAACTTAAACAACATGCCTTTATCTACTATTATCAAATAAATTTTGAGAAGTTGGGCAATTGAGTTTTTGGCCTCACCCTAAATATGATCCTAAATTGTTTAATTTTTGGCCTCATTCTTGATATTTGTCATGAGTTAATGATTTTACAAACTACATCCATCACACAAGCTGTAGGCTTTACAAAAATTATTGAATCCAAGATATAGGAATCCATAAACCCAAATTGGTTCGTAACAACCCTCATTACCTCGACCATCTTATCTTAATATTTTATCCCCAATCCAAAATATATTGTACCGTATCTTGTAACACCACCTTCCTCACTTCTCATTAAAAGACTCATTGTTGCCCAACTCCAAGAATGTTGTGTAGTTGATTTGTATTATAGCTACAATTAAAAATACTACTCTAGCCATAAGTGTTCTCCCTCTCATTTCTTTTTATTGTTAGGTGAAGATACACCTTTGTAGAAAACAGAAAAACATAAGAAAGGAGGGTTAACTTGTGTTTTTGTTTCATTTTTTAACATTTTTCAAATATTGTTTGATGATGATAATTTAGATGACAGTTTGTATATGACAGACGATCTATCAATGATTTTCTTAATAAGAATTGTGTTCCATGATATGCATCAAATGTATCATTTAGTTTAACATATTCACTTGTTTAAAAAATAATTTTCTAACTTAGTTTTTTTTTTTTTATAGTGATTGTACCTCTTAGGTAATAGTATACAAAGTAAAAGAGATAAAGGAAAAGAGAAATACAAACTATATTTTTATATTGGTTCACCTGATGTAGCAAAATACATGCAGTTCTCAATCAACATATTGAGTGCCACTAAGTAGACTAATGCTCGCAAGTATAACACAAGTGTCCTTCAGGCATGTAAGCACTCTTGACTAACTCCTTAAGTATTGTTTGGACTCTTAGCCACTCTTGGTTAACCCCTTTAATATTATTTAGACCCAACCACTCCTGGCTAAATCAAGTATTCTTTGAACCCTAATCACTCATGGCTAAAACTAAGTATTCTTTGAATCCGGCTACTCCTAGTTAAAATTGAGTATTCTTTGGATGCAATGACTCTTGGCTAAAACTGAGTATTCTTTGAATCCAACCACTTTTTGGTTAAAACAAAGTATTCTTTGAGAAACAACCACTCTTGGATAAAAACCGAGTATTATTTTCCAAATAGCCACTCTTGGATAAGATAAACAAACATTGATCTAAGTAGTCATCCACAAATCACAAGATCGCTCACTAGAGAGTGATAAATGTATGAGGTTATGTTCTCTCTTCTACTTAGCTAAGTGAACATGAAGAGTGTTCTCTGTGAAGCTTTTAGGGGTACAAAAGATTTGGACAAAGTTTTAGCACTAGGCAACACAATCTCTTTTATTTTTTTTTTTGTCTTCTTCACAAATGCTTTAAATAGGCACTAAAGAATGTAGTTATTGCAAAAACCATTTTTGGTTGTTGAGCAGTTTCAACTCACTTGAATTTTTTCCTTGCATCCGATGAACTTTTTTTGTGAAAAATGCATAGCATGCAATATTAATTGCCCTTTTATTCTTTATGCAAATAACTCGCAATAATTATCTCTTTAGGTTGCATAGCCTTTTACACCAAAACTTAATGAGAACACATATTGTACTTGGCAGATAGTTGGGTTAGAGTTTATCTATTTTCATTTCAGGGAGTTTGCTGAAGAAAACAACTTTAGATCTTCATCCAAGAAATTAATGAATTGAGTTGTGCTTGAATAGACCTTCTTGATAGACGAAAGTAATGGTCATTCCCTACAATCATGGAATAAGCATATATGTCTTTATATGATACGGGGTTAACTTATATCTAAGCGTGTATCGCCTGAGCATATTCATGCTTTGTCCAACGTATAAAGAAGATAACACAATGTTGTTTTATTTGACTAACGAAACACTTGTATATTATATTATCTATTTTTTGAACATATATTATTGTCTTACAGACAAAGTATAATCATGTTTATATTTGGTTGTTTTCAACATTTAATCAAAATTATGGGTGTTATAATTTTGCTCAAAAAACCTTAAAGACCTCCTAGCCACATGGACCCTTCAATTGTGACTGAACTCGATGACCCCATACATTTCCAATTATCATCCTAAGCTATTTTGGGCCACCCTTCCCCTCACACATTCAAATTCACGAACTATATTCAACACCTACCATTTATCATACTAGTAGATATGGGTAGCTCCCACAAAATTTTACAACCTTGCCTAGTCTCACACTTTCAACTATGCACCATTCCTACTTCTCCCTTTTCTATCATGGTTGGAAATGGTGCTGAACTACTTTGCTCATCCTTCTGCCTGGAGTTTGGTTATCTATCCAACCCCACTACTTTAATATTCTCTTATATCTCCTCCTTATTGAAGGCACTGATGTATTCCTCAGCATGGACTGACTTAGCTTACTAAGACCCCTTTAAGTAGATTTTTCAACAACATCCTTATCTTTTCAACATGTTAGCTCCAACAATACCTTATCTGACACTACTAGATCTACCTCATTTTAGCATCCTTCATACCATATGCACTTACTACATATCAATGCCATAATTCATCTCCTAACCTTTCAAGATACATCTTTAAACACCAAACACCCACTTAGTTTGACCACCTTCAGATCACTCAACTCTTTAGCCAACTTCAACATGTTTTTTTTTGCCTCCATGGTCTACCTCGTTACCACCATCCTGACCACCATATTCTACTCCTACCCAAGTTTCCCCTATTAACATCAAACCCTATCGTTATCCTCCATGTCCATAAATTATATGACCAACCTCATTACCTTAATGCTTGAGGAGGGCATCATACAACCTAATACCAATCCATTATGGTCACTCGTTATTCTAGTTAAAAAAAGAAGAGGGGACTTGGTGATTCTGCATGAACTATACGTCTTTAAATGCTATCATAATCAAGGATCATTTTCTCATTCGCACAATAAAAGAGTTGTTAGACAAACTAACGTAAGATACTATTTTTTCAAAACTTCATTTACACTCTAGCCATCATCAGATTCGAGTTGTCCGCCGATTGCCATAAAACAACATTTTAAACTTCTGATGGCCATTATGAGTTTCTCATAATGCTATTCGGATTAACTAACACTCCCTCTACCTTTCAATTACCCATGAATGATCTACTGAGACCGTACATATGAATGTTTGTGTTGTTGTTTTTTTCATGAGATTCTAGTCTACAATAACTCAATGGCTACACATAATTCTATAGTTGTTTCATGACAAACAATTCTTTGTTAAGGCTTCAAAGTGTTCTTTTGGGAAACATTAATATCATACTTTAGCCACATTATTCATCATGGTGTAGTGGTTGTCAAAAAGTGATACTAATAACATGTTGGCCACCATAGCCAAATTATCACCAATCAATAAAGTTTAAAAGGGTTACTTACAAATGTGTGCCATATGCCTGAACAACAACAATGGGTTACCAAATTGTTGGATTTCAGTTTTGATATTTGATATCGTCTAGGCCAATACAACCAAGTTGTTGACGCTCTTTCTCGCCCTCCACCAACTCTTTTGTGGACAATATATTTATCAGTCTCTACAATAATCAATACACTCCAAAATTATTACACCAGTATAGAAGGAAAACAATTAATTCACACTGTGATAACTTGACCTCAGTCTTTGTACGTTTTGCGTCATGGGTTGTTATACCACTATTAACACCTTTTCTTGCATGAATTCCACTGCTCCCCGACGTGGACACTCTAGGATAAACACACCATGACATGTTTAGAATTTTCCTTTTTCAGACCAGTATGTATTGTGATACAAAATTCATCATCAGTCAGACTCTCTTGCTAGGAGAATAAACTCATTAATAAAAAGCTCCTCAAACTTTTACAACCACTCCTCCCCATCCCTGCTCAGCTCTAGGATGGACTAACGACATATTTCATCACCGACTTACCTTCCTTGTTCGATCATTGCTAATTGGGTTTTTTGTGATCGACTATCCAAATCCGCACACTTTATTGGCCTTCCCACCTCTTTCACTACCACCTATTTAGCTAACCATTTTTATTTTGTTGTGATTTATATCTCTCACTGTGACCCACTATTACTCAACCATTTTTAGAAAGAATTGTTTCGCCTACAAGGGACACAAATCAAGTTTAGCACTACTTATCACCCATAAACAAACTACCAATCATAAGTTGTTAACAGATGTTTGAAAGTTTACTTTAGATGCTTCGTCATAGACAACCCTCACACATGGTATAAATATCTTCACTTGGTTGAGTTTTAGTATAACTCCTCGTACCACTCTGCCATCAACACCACTCCATTGTAGGTAATTTACAGAAGCTCTTCGTTTGCCATTCTTGACTACATTCCTGACACCACCTCAATCATTGATTTTGACATGACCTTAAAGGAATGATCTCAGATGTTTCACCAACTCAAAGCTACCTTAGAACAGACACGTCAATGGATGGTTACCAGTGCAAATAAGTCCTGTCACAACCCACTCCTTCAATTCCATTGATTGGGTTCTCTTACGACACCGTTTGCACCAACAATTATCCTTCACTCCTCAAACACACAACAAACTCATTTGAAAATGTTTCAGACCATATAGACTATAACTTACCCTCACTCATGCATATAACTTTGCCAAGTGTTCCCTCAAGTGGGCCAACATCTCCTACAAACCACCTACCTCAATTTATTTTTGATAGTTGCTTCCTACACTTAACAAAATTCCTGAAATATATAGCGTTAATGAAATATCCAAAATACCTCAAGTCTTAATAATGACAAAGTAGGATCTTTCTCCACGTTTATTCTCTATCGTCCCTGCCTTCTCTATCACAGTGTTCTCTATCATTAAAGCTCTTCATTGTTGCATTCTCTCTCGTATTCATCCCTTCTCACTCACGACATTGTCTTTGTCTTCATTCGTTCACCCTTCCAAAATGTGGATTCACTAACTTAACCCATTACGGAAAATGTTTTTTGCGACTATTAAAGGGTTAAACGCTCTTAACGATGCTCTTCCACTCATCCACTCGTCCAGACGGTGCTCTGACATTCCTCTGCTTGTCTCGACAATGCTCTAACGCTCCTCTGCTTGTCCTGGCGATGCTCCGTTCCACCGCTAACCCATTGTGGAAAGTGTTTTCCGAAACTATTAAAGGGTTAAACGCTCCTAACGGTGCTCCTTCGTTCATCTACTCATCTTGACAGTGCTCAGACATTCCTTTGCTTGTCTTGACAGTGCTCTGGCGCTTCTCTGCTTGTCCTGATGGTGCTGCGACGCTCCTCCACTCATCCTGACGATGCTCCACTAGTGTTTCACTATTTATTCGGTTGTCTTAGGTCTTAGACTCTAATAGTATTGTCCATGATAAAATAGTCTAATGTTGGCTTTCTTTGTAACTCTGTTTTGAACTTAATACAATATACTTTTCAAATTTCTTCTCTTCTTCTTCTTCATTCTTTCTTATAGTAACTCACCACCGTTATACAAATCACCTTCAATCTCCACGAGAAGTCTCTCCAATGATTTGCATTACATTGCACATTCATTTCAAAATAACAATATCAACGATAGTTATAATATTTTAAAAAATTTGTATAGTGCAAATCACAACTGCCTTTATTTCCTCTTCCGACCGTAGTTATTCAAGCCCAGAGACCATCCTAACAACTTTAACCCATTCCTCTAATATGGCCCAACCTACTATTTCGACACCATAGCCAAATCAATATTTCCATTGTCACTCCACCCTTTAGCCCAACCAACCACGTTCCTAACCAAAACCCTAGAGGACAAGGTCAATATGCCAGATGAGGGTATTGACAGTGGGTTACTCAACTTGAGGCCCACTAGGAAAATCACCAAACCCAGATGATTCAAAGATTATCTTTGATTGGTCTATACTACCCCTGTCCTATAGGAATACTTCTGTTAGAATATTGAATAGGTGTCGCACTAGAAATGATCTTTAAGTGTAAACAAAGTCTTTATAATAAGAAACTTTGAATGAAATGAGGCAAAGAGGAAATTTTTTTCATTACATAGGTTCTCTTTTTTTTGATTCTGCATACATTATAAAATTTCATGTATATTTTTTTTTTCATGAAGATAGTTTACTCGTGTTTTAAGGTTTTATCTGTTCTAAAACATTCTTCTTAGACTAATAAAAATCGGAAAAAACAGTAACATCTGATCCATGATTATTTTTACCTAGAATTGAATTTGGTATAATATATAGAGATGACGTGAAAGTGGAGTATCGTACGTATCATTTTAAATTGAGTTTACAAAGCAGAAGATCAGTTTCAACACGTAAATAAAAAGATGCTTGCCAACTTATATTGCAAATCTGCATCAGACGAAAGAGACCTGTGTAAAAATAAGAGATGTAGATGCCCTCCCGTATGCATGCGCAATACATAATTTAACAATAAAAAAGGATTGAGACCACGATAAGACTATTAACTACGTACTCAAAGGTACACGTGTAGGCCACTCCACAATAGTTTTACTTTCAGTAATATTTTTGTCACATCTATAATTAGTGTACCGTTACAACAATTGCGTTTCCATTACAATAGTACAAGCCCTATTTTGATCTGTGATTAAGCCTTCGGAGATGGATAATGAGAAATTGATCTTGAGAGGAATTAATGTCATCCAAGATCTAACTATCTTACACATAACTTGCTTATAAAATAGACAACGTATATTGATTTATTTGAATTTTACATTCGTGTATTAATGTACAAACTTAGCAAAAATACACACAATCACAGATCACAAACCAAGCCTTTGTGATCTGTGAGTGCTGCATTAGACTGCAAAATGCAGTTATTTTTTAGCTTTGACACCTAGGATTCTTATTTCCACTGGTGATCTTGATATGAAAGGTAACATGGTCTGCATTCTTCTTGGACCCCGCCACCACCTACTGATGATGGACTTTATATAATATACAGACTCCATTAACTTGCAGTGTTGAGGTTTTCTAAGATGTTGAAAATACAAGCACTTAGTTTACACGGCCACATTTCTCTCTAATTTCTCCCTCTATTCCTGTAAGTACTCCTACATTACTAAGCCTGACCATGGATTGGGCAAAATCATTATAGAAGGAAAAACGGTTGTTGCTGTAATAATAAACCATAGCAGCAGTTCTTCGATCCCTAGTTAGTGCTTGGTCAGACTGCAGAAGGCCCGTATTGTATACGAGATTTCTATAGTACTCATTGTCGAACATCAAGGTACTTGTAGCATCAAGAGGTGCTAGATTGCTGTTTGAAGAGTCTTCATTTGGGCACATGCTTTGCAATTTTGTGAGAAGTGAATTGTCAAGCACGGGATCAGGTCCGCCAGAGCCTTGGAAGTCAAAAAGTCTCCCTTTGAAGATGAAACATTGGGCAAAACCAATTGTATGCCCACCTGTTCATGCAGAAAACCCACCATCATAATAAGATGGCAATGAACAATTATTGAAAGAAAGAAAGAATTCTCAAACTAAAGAGAACAATTATATTCTGACCAACGTTTCATATTTTTCTTAAGGTAGAGTGGAGCTACATGGAGTTCATACATTATTGTATTGAAATGATCATTTAACTATATATGATGTCATGCTCTAAAAATGGTTCAAATATTTGGTGAAAGTTCAAGTTAGCTTCTATCACTTCCTAACATTGGGATGATATATTATTCTGAACCATGTTAGAGAAAAGTGTAAGAACCTGAAAGGGCTACAACATCCCTCAAGTCAAGACCCTTGGAGTAAAACTTTGCAGTGATGTTTTCTAGAGCCTCAATTGGTGAGGGAATTTGTGCCTCAGCTGCCTCCTTACTGGTTGTTAGTGCATCTCTTCGGCCTAATGCAACAGGCCAAGAAGGCCCTCCAACCTAAAGCCCCCAAAAAATAGGAGAAGAAAAACAGCAACAAGTTTCATCAAATATGTTGTTTGATTAAGAAACTTTTGTCCAAGAAGTGTGACTTTTACCATATCAATAGCTTCCCTAGCTGCTAGTGCTAATATATCTGCGCAGGAGACTGTTGATGGACATAGTCTTTCAACATGTTCTTTTATGTCATCAATGACTTCGAACCCCCGAAGTGATTTGTGATTAGGAAGAGCATGCTTTTCACCCGTGAAATATGGTGTATCATCAAGAAGCACCGAACCATCACAACCCTTTCACAAGCAATTCCACTTAATCACAACCTCGTATAAGCTACTGTTTTATGAACAATATGAAAAAAGACTAAAAATTTCACAAAATATAAAAAAAAAAATAAAAAATCTAGTAGTATCACACTAAAAGAAACAGTTATTATAAAAAAGTAGTTAGTAAATGCAATATAAAATTTTTTCATCTATATAAAATTGAATTATGATTAATATACCTTCCATCTATATTTCATTTTTGTTTTTCTAAAAATTTTTCATGGTTCGAGATAAGTAATCTCCACCAATTTTCAGGTGATATATTAATTTGTAATAAAAAAAAATAACATATCCTATAAAGATTAGTCAAATAATTTCTATCTTTCCGTTTCTTTAACATCCATTGCGTTTTTTTTCCTCTTGTCCATTTTTTCAATATATTATTGAAAAAAAAAAATATTATACGATATGGAATTTCTTTATAGCCATGGTCATCATTAATCTTAAGTTGACACATATCAAATTTTTAATTTACAAAAGATTAAATTATAAAACGCAACCATGAATTAAAGTGTAAGAAATAAAGGCATGCTAAGTGTGCATGTGTTGATTTTAAAGTGTAAGAAATAAAAGCAATGAGAAAAATCCTAAAGCACACAAGTATTTACATTTACTATGCAATCGTGAAAGTGTAACCGAAGAAGGGACGCGGCCATTCTGTTGTCATCTTTCAAGGCTGACCAAACACCATATCTAACAATCCTGGGCAAATTGGGGCATGATCTATCGTAGAAATTGATGTCAAGCTGGTTTCTACCAAAGGGAAACATATGAACAAGAGGAACGAAGGTAACAAGCAAAAACGAGAAAGTGAAGTAGATTATGACAACTCTACAAGTCATGGCTTGAGTATGTTTTCTAGGTAACAAGGACTTCACAACTTATATTTCTTGTGACATACATGTGCCGAGGTCCGGGTTATTTATAAGCAAATGAAAACAAAATAGAAGAGTATTTTTTTTTTATCTTGGAATTGTTTAACCATTGTGAGTCAGGATGATTGAATATTAGAGGTAATCCGTTTCACTATTCCAAATTTCTTTAGTTGACGTCGAAGGCATGGTCCATAGAAAATGGATAAATTATTAATGTGCATACACGATGAAATGTCTGGCAGAGTTCATTGGTACAACGAAGAAGTGGCACTGCCATTACTGCTAGTACTAAATTGCTAATAGTCACGCGCCGCCAGAATTCTAGCAAGCATCGTCCATGGGCACAGCCTAGAAAAAGAGCACTTTTACTATTCTATTGTTATGATCTTCTTAAGTGGTTTGATATTTTACAGATGGAGATATGTACTGGGATCCAAGTACTCTTCAGAGTTGTTTTCTTATTTTGATCCTAATCTTGTTTAGAGAAACATCCCTAAGAGGAATTCTACAATAAAAAGAGAGAATAATTGAAATGAAATTGTAGAAATTCTCTCGTAATCTAACTTATTTATTACTTAATTTTAACTTAAATAATTTTGTATATATATATATATATATATATTTCTTGAAAATTATTTATTAAGAAGTTTGTCCAAAAATATTAAAGCAAATAGACTATGAAGTGTAATGAAATTATGTTCATCTTCAGTTCTGGTAATTTCATTTATTGATAAAACTTTTAGCCTCTTCTAACAGAAGTGATTAGGCATTTAATCTTAATTTTTTGTATTAATATATGTCATATAAAATATTTAATGACGTGTTATATTATTTATTTCTTCTTTTACTTTTTAAGCGTTGGATGGGGGAGAATTTTTAGAGACTGTTTGGTAGATTACTAATTTAACCCTATATTCAGTATTTGGTTTTTAAAAATAATTCTACTTATTTGGTTTTTCTTTAATTTTTTTAAAATTATTGTTAGAAATAAATAACTAATATTTTAATAATTAATATTTTTAAGAAATAATTTATTTTTATTTTCTCAACTATTTTTTATAACAAAAAAATATTTATATTTAGAAATAGACTTTAAAGCAATTTTGATATTACACTAAAGATAACCCACTAACCTTCATTAATTCAATCAAATCAAATGAATTATTGTATATGCCAATAAACTTTCTATTCGAATCCTTTATATTTTTTATTAAACCAAATTACCTCAAATTATTACAGATCGATCTGCACTTTCTATATCCCTAACAACAAAACAAACAGTGTAAGTGTATTGTTATTCATTACTATTTGTATCTTATACAGTATTTAATTATAAAGCATAAAAGATGACAAATAATCATTTATGACATCTTGATGGACGAAAAATTGTTAATTACATTCTCCATCAACCAAAGACAACACCTAGATAGATGGTAGATGGACATTGATTCATATATAAAATAATAATATTTTGATTATATAATAATAAATACTTAGACAGTGAATTTGATTATTTAATAATTAATTTAAAAATATAAAAGGAGTCTCCCTTTAATGTCTAGTAAGTAAAAGTTTATTAAAATTAGGTTACAACTTCTTATATTTACTATCTCATTTATTTGAGCATTGAAGTGTATTAGTCAATATGTCACTCTAATACCTTAAGTGTATCAGAATAATACATCTCAAAACTGAAGAAGGACATGTCACGATTCTTGTGAAGGTCATGTTGATCTTTATAATAATAATTAATGTTTGTTGTCAGACCAATTAAGATTTTTCAAAAAGATTATATGGTGTTCACACACAACATAATAAACAATGAATACCACAACTTGAATAAGTACAAGAAAACTATGTCGACCTAGTGTCCTTACTACTTAAATATTAAAAGAAAATCGAAACCCTTAAGAAGAAAAATGTTGAGGAGATGGAGACTCTAAGAACAAAGAACATCCATGTTAAAGACTGGAGGATAATCATACCATACCATGTTGCTAAGAACTCAAATAAGGAGGAAAAGTTAAAGAAGTCCCTAGCAATTGACATATTCTTCTTGGTGTTAAAAATGAAAAAGGTCGAGAAATGCAAAATAAATAGAATGTAATGCCATACATACATAGGAGTCCTAAATCTCATAGAACAAGCCTTAAATAGGCTAGTCTTGGGCACTCCTTGTTAAGGTATGTGTGCACCAATTTTTTTTATTTTCCCATCCTTGTGTTTTGTGTTTAGTCGCACCTCCTTCGTAGTAAGGTGGGCAGAAGGACTAGGCATCTATATATAGAGTCATTTTCTATTGCAAAAATCACATTTTAATGAACTTAAATTGATGAATAATTTTGCAATCTTCTTATTCTATAAGGTTAACATGGGAGCAATTTTCTCATTTTCTCTTTCAAGAGGAATTCGAGTTTCTTTTGAGAAACTTGAAGTTTAAGAATTTTCTTAAGTCTTTTGTTGCTTAATTGAAGACATACTACGAAAAATAGAAAATAACACAAGAAGGGAGAGTTGAATTGTGTTTTTAAAAATTTCATAGGTTTTTGCTAAAATTATATGTGTAAGTGTTGTTAGATGATATGAATATGAATATATATTTAAAAAAAATTAAGATTTGTGCAGGATTAAAATTTATTTTTCCTTCTTTCCTTAGTTAAATAGTCATATAACATGCAACGTAAAAGATCAAAGGAAAGAGAAGATACTCAATATTTTTAAAATGTTTTGTCTGATCATGTAGAGTATGTTTAGTTTTTTTTATCAATCAGTCAAGTTCCACTAAGCAGTCCACTGTTATGAAGTATATATGAGTACTTTTGATCAAGTCACTCTTGGCTAACACCGATTATTCTTGATGTGAGTCACTCCTGGCTCATAACTGAGTATTCTTAACACTAGCCACTTTTGACTCAACATTGAGTATTCTTAACACTAGCCACTCTTGACTCAACACAGATGCAAAGTCTAAGTGATCAACAGATCTCTGGTTTTTATTCGTTAAAAAAGATAGTGTAGCTCTACGTATACAAGTTTAAACTCTCTCTACTAGTAGTCAGGAATGAGTAAGAACAATGTTCTTACAAAGCTTTTAGGGCACAAAACAATTTAGCAGAGTTTTAGCATTAGTAAAATATGACTTAGCTTTTTGTTATTCTTCTCTTCGAAGCATGTAGAGGCTTTTGAAAAGTATTGCTTTCGTGGTCGTTGAGTACCTTTGAACTCTCTTCGTTGTTTTCTTTCTTCTTTTGTTATTGTTTAATGAACCCTTTGAGTGATAAATTTTAAACTTTAGGAATATTTAAATGTTAAATTAGCTTATAGTCTTCATGTATACTTATTGTATAATCTTCATCGATCTACTTATATGATCTAATATGAATCTTATACCTTATTGGTTTAAACACTTAATTAAAACTAGAGAATATTGAACTTTTAATTATTTTTGTTATTTCTAGTAATGTGTTTTAGTGTATATGTTTCATATTTTATATTTATATATATATATATATATATATATATATATATATATATATATATATATATAGTTAGAGAGAGAAAGAGAAAAAGAAACCCACATCATTATATCATTTTAGCATATGATACGCAATATAAAGATGAGAAATAATAAATTTAATAGAAACAATATATTGTTTTTAGATTTTCTTAGGCAGTTCATATCTTAACAAAACCAAACTACATTAAAAAGTTATTTAAAAGATATCTACTAAAGGAAAAATAGTTCATCTTTAAGAAAATCTGTATTAACCATTTTATATATTTAATAAAATCACTTTATCACAAGTCCAAAACATATACAAATTATTGTTGAAGGAAAGATTCACATAAGTTGAGTGAGTCAAATTAACTTAAGCAACATCACTGTCTTGTTTTATCTAACTCTTTAACAATATCAACATATGGATAATAGTTATTTTATCAACAACACTATCTCTTCTAGAAACAAAAATAATCTTTCTCCAAAAGCTTGTTATATACTTATAATCCTTTGCATTAAGATAATGCATAAATAAACATCCTTCAATTAAAAGAAACCCACAATCATATATATATATATATATTCCTAAATCAAACAAAATTCACAATCATGTATTATTTTCCTCAAAAATAAAAAATAAAAACCACTTCGACAACAAACATAACAATCACTCAAGAATTAAGATAAAAATTAAACAAAAGGTAAAACAATAGTGATAAGACTATAATTTACTTGAGGAAGAAGAAATTTACCGAATGATAAAAATAAGAATCATCTGAAAGGAAGGGAAATGATAAGTAGAAATGTCGTGGGTAGGTAAATTTTTATAAGTTAAATATGGATAAAAATATAATTATATCCTATTCATTTTTAGCAGAGCTACCACTCATAAATAAAACTTATATTAATAAGTAGAAATATAAATTTATTAGATTTTTCATACATAATATTGAACTGAATTATATATAGAGAGAGACACACACATGGAATCACTTAATAAAAAGCTTCAAACATTAACCTGAAAGGGCTACAACATCCCTCAAGTTTAGACCCTTTGAAGCAAACTTTACAAATGTTGTGTGGAGGCTCAAATGGTGCGGGAATTTGTTGATTAACTGCTGTCTGATTAGCTATTATTCACTGTATAAAGTGGTCAAGGTTGTATAAAGTGAAAAAGTAAAAAAAAAAAAAAAAAAAACCTTGAGTAAAGTGGTCAAGTAAAGTATATAAGAGTAAGGACTTTCCTTAATTGAGCTTATATGAAGAATACATCTTGTGTCCTGTTCATAAGAATCTATGACAAATATGACTAGGATCACATATTTGAAAGTTATACATCTTGATACTAAAATATTTATTGTCTCTAGATTGACTCTAATGCAATTTAGAACAATTATTTTTAGGATAATTCCACTATGAAGTACACAAGTGGGGTAATTGAATATGACACCCACCCATAACTTTATTTGTCATTTTTATAAGTATGGCTGATTTCTTATGGATATCTTTTAATTCACTGGACTAGTGACTAACTTTTTGGGATATTGTGTGACTCTCATCAATAAATAGGTATGATTAATCAAAGTAAATAACAAAATATTTTTTTTTCAATAGTACTTTTAAGAATAAGAACTGATATTGCTTGTATAATTGCATCAAGCGCATTTGCTGGATAAACTTAGTTTATTAAAGTTTGTTTTGCCATTGAGTGAGTGTAATGTTCTTCGATTCTTATAATAATCACAGTGCTCTAAACCAAATTAATACCTTTTCATTAGATTATTGCATTAAAATAACTTTAAAAACTAAAAGGTTTCACTTATTGTATTATTTCTCTTCGCTCATTTATAGTGATATCCAGTTATGCACACATGACTTATAAGAGTAATTTTTATTTTCTAAAGATTCTATAATTTTTCAAATTTAAATTTCTATCTTCAAATTCAGATCTTGATTAAATTATTTTTTTAAATAAAAATTTATATTATTTTTTACTTTAAATTAAATTATAAATATTTTAAATATGAATGTACTGACATCATTCGTTTTAAATTAGATCTTTAATCATTTAATGTCCTATTTATCTATGAAATATTATCGTTAAAATTAGACTATTATTTCAAATTTAAATCAAATTACGTATTTTATATATCAATTTAATTAATTGATTATATTTTATGTATAATAGCACCTCTTGTGATGATTGATTTTCTCTCAAGAATTTTTATTAGAATAATATAAGAAAAAATATTTCTTTGAGATAACATTAATTTATATATAGTTAATTTTTTTAATAAAAGAAAACTTCTCATACGACTTATTTAAAACTTTACTTTTAGCATATATTAATTTTAATTTATAAGAAATAATTTATATATCTTAATTTCTCCTTAAAAGGTTTTTTATGAAGATGTTTATTTCTACCACTTTATTTTTAAGACATACTTAAGCTAATTTATTTTATCCAAAATTATTCTATATATATTTCTAACTTTATCTTCGAAAGATAAAGTACTCAACATGTATATTTTTAAGATATCATGTTTACTCCAACATGATGAAATGAGTTGAATAATGCTGAGAATGTACTGCACTGTCAAGGGATGATAAATGAATGTATATATGTATCACTTTTAAATACATTCTCTTCAATAATTAAACATAAATAATAATATTTACCTCAGACATATTTCATGCAATATATTATTTGAAGGTTGGGAACTAAATTTGTTTAGATCCTTAATTTTAAGAGGATATAAAATGATATTCACGTTCTATTTTCCTCACTTTAATTATTTTTAAAATAAAAATTAGATTTAACATAAATTTTAAATTAAAATAAAAAATTATCAAATCTTAATAAATAAATAAAAATTATATTTCAAAATATAATATATTAAAACAAATTACTTTAAAAAATATTAAATTTAAATTATTTTATTTTATTTTATTTATTATTTTAAAATATATTTCATTTTGATTATTATTTTTTATAATACATTAATGTGAATTAATAAAATATCAAATTATATTAATTATTTATTTTATTATAATATAAAAATATAATGAAAGGATTATATATATAAGATATTAAAAAATACTTATATATAATGAAAGGAATATTATTCATCTAAAAGATATATTATTTTTTCGTGTTTTTGTTTTCACATAAGGTTAAATTTTTGTTCAGTTTTACAATACTTCAATTCATTGCTCACCTCTACTTGGCACAACCATCACATTGTCAAGTTCAAAACAATGTAAGCTTCTTTGCTTTACTTCCATATCATTTTTGTGCATCTTCCTGTTTCACTTCACGAATCGAATGCCTTGAAGGTTATAAGGTTGAGGGAAACTCTTTAGAAGTAAGCAAGACTTGGATGACCCCCATAAATCATATTTTAATATTTAAATTAAAACGGAAAGATTTTGCTGGAGGGATTAAAAAGAATAGTTTTTAAAATCAAAATACTAAAAATTAACAAATTCAATTATAGAGAACCGAAAATTAAAGTTATTTAAAAATTTAAAGAACTAAAAATATGTTTAAGTTTTTTTTTATATATTTGTACATTATAAGGTACCTTATATCTTTATCGGAATATTGGACTTCCATCTATATTATACATAAATTTTTGGTGAAAAGCATAGTTAAAAAGGACAACTTTAGAAGAATGTTAAATTCCTTTCAATAATATTTTTTAAAATTATCATATCAAATATAAGAGTTAAACCTTCTAAATACCTAGTAAATTTAAAACAATTTCTCTGCTAAACAATTCCATTCCATGGTACTCAAAGTAAATTATATTTTCTCTTATTTTTTTACTTAAAGAATGAATATTTATTTTAAATATATTTAAGTATTTCAGTATATAACAACAATGAAATACACCTTTTAAGTACATACAAGGCATTATATTAGCTATAATGCTCAAACTTTTCAAATGATGTTTATACATCAATTATATCTATCACATTTAAATTAGTAAAAATAATTCAAGAAACCAATAAATAAATAAAATAGTAGAAACTCTACTATTCCATAAGCATGTTTAACTCTAATAAAATACTTTTCCACATGAATAGGAGGACAACAATATTTTCCATTTGAAAAAAAAAATGTCCAATTAATTTCTAATAAATTAAAATACTCGCACTTTTATCTATTTCAAGATTTTAGGTATATGATAAAACAATTCATAACATGTTTAAATTTAAGAGATTTATAGTAAAATATTTGAAAAATATTTTTTCACTAATTTTTCATAAACATGAATAATAATACAAATACACTTCAAAATTATAAAGTTTTGTATAAATATTCATACTTGAAGTTTAATAATGAGATTGATTTTGTCAAAATATCACTCTAACCATTATTTTGGAAAGTTGAAAACAATAAATGATAAAATTTAAGTAACCTTAAAAAGAAAGGTTGAAAAGCACCATGAGACAAGGAGCGGGAGAATTTGACTCCTAAGTCTCTTATTGAATCTGAAAATCGTTTTAGTGTACAATAATAATAAGCACTTATTTCTGACATTAAAAGCAATATACCCACTCTCACTAAATTGAAAACTAGGAAAGCAGAAATTTAGGATCTTTGTGGCCATGAAGGGCCATGCCATATAACAATATACATCTTGAATTATTACTAAACTGGTAACATCTAAAAAATTGGAACTACCCATGTAGCCCACATAATAGGGTCTTCTTCTAAAACACTTTTGCTGGCTTTGAATACTGTGGTGAAGAAATACAGAGAAATCTCCTAAAGTTGACTATATGGCAAAGGGAAAAACTTGAGAAATGAATGGCCTTCAGTCTTGAGATAAGGCAACTAGAGCAGGGGGGCTAATTGGCTTTCCACGTCCCATGGTAAAGCCTCTTGTTCCATCTGGCATTCTGGGGCCCTTGGTGTTGGGTTTAGTATGAGCATCACACAGAACAGTGCTGCTTGATTGAGATGGTGGGGCAAGCAGGCCACGCCCTTGAGGGCGTCCTCTCCCCTTTCCACGTCCTCTAGCCCATCCTTTCTTAGATCCTACTGAGTTTTCATCAACCTTCCAAGTTACCAAATACAAGGCTTATCATGCTGCTTCAAAACAAACCAAATGCTCCATGCAACCACTTTCTAATCAATAAAATCTAAACACAGTTTTCAAAGTATTTTAGTGTTTTTCAATTGATGTAAATCTTTATTATGCAGGTTACCAGAGTAAAAATTTAATTCTTACTGAACAAGACCATAAGAACTTGAAAAATTGTGTAAGTTATGTAGAAAAGGGCTTGTCTTATCAAAATGAGGGATGCATGAAAAGGGAAGAAGCTTGTGCTTTTCCTATAAAAGGGGTCAGTGATTCTTCCATTTAGTCTGTTTTGCACAGCTTACTTTCATGCATGCATGAATTGCATATTTGACATATAAGATATAGTTGACTGAAAGACTTGAAAGAAATGACTACACATGCATGCATTGTTAATTACTTACATTTGTATCAAACAATTCAGCATTGTTTGAGTGAGAGGAATCCTCAGCACTTTCAGAAATTAGAACCTCATCATCTTCTAGATACCCATCAAATTCAGACTTCCTACACTTCAGAACAGATTTGGGCTGCAAAAGTTACATGAAAAAAAGTTCAGTAAAAAGAAACGTAGGAAGTTCGACAGACACAGTAGATACAAAAGACATTACTATGAGGTACAGAAGTAGTACATACCGAGCATCTTAGGAGCAGCCTTACTCGCATCCCTTTCCTCCAATTCCTTTCATCATTTAACTTCTCAACCTAATCAAGTGAGAAAGGTAAACTGGTGTAATAATTGAATCATATGCATCTCAGAAGCTAAGAGTTCTAGGAGAATTTACTCACAGCTTTGTCAGCAATATCTGATGTCTCGTACTCCACTAGTGCATGGAGCTTGATTGAGAGGCACAAGTAAAGTGGGGTGAGAAAATCTCTGAATTCTTAAGATAACAACATGGATATATGAAATGATATTGTTTCTGTACCTTATTACTAACAAAAAAATCAGACTTTGGGCGAGAAGTATTAGGCTCCTGAGGATGGCATATTCTAATCGTTTTCACGCTGTTCACAGACCAGCCATCCAATTAGAACGTTTTCACAATGTAAGAAACTCGAAGAATGTGAAGTTCGTATAAGTAAACAAAGGGTTGGATTTGGATGGAAGAAATTCACCTCCCAACTGTGCTAAATATTTTCTGAAGATTCTGATGGGAATGATCGTCAGGTAAATTTTCCGCAACAACAGTGCGAGACTGCAAAAGAAAAGAAGAAATACATGCACTATGCGACAATGAGAAGAAACTTTAACACTATCCATGCGAAAACAAAAAAACAAAAAAGCATACAATTTCTTTACCTGCAAGTCTTCTTTTTCCTTATCAGTGAAAGGATGTTTGCGTTTAACCTTCTTGCCATCAGCGCTCAAAACCTTCAAAAGTCGCATTATCAGAGAGAAAACCAAACTAAGAGACCAAAAGGAATGCCCCACTCCATCCAAAATACTTACAAGTTTTGAAGACGAACGGATAGCTTGGGTAAGCATATGAACGTTATTAACGAGGGATTTAACCTTTTTAGTAGAAGCAATCACGGTTATGGGAACTGTCACAAAACCAAGGTCCTCAGTGGGAAAAGATCATTCCAATCCTAAAAGGGAGGAGGATGAAGAAAACAGAAAAGCTCACCGTATCCTTCAGGATCTTTATTCATCTGTTTCTGGAACGATTCATTTGCTAGCAAACTCATGTCACTGAACTGATATTCCACCTATTACATCCACACATTCTTTTAAACAACGAAACATTTACGCATCACAATAACAAAAATCTTACAAAAACCTTCATAACCGATTTCATCGTCAAAGAATAAATCTAAATATATCCCTTTATCCAATAAACAAACATCAATTCAATCAAAGTCTATTGCATCAATATCATGCAATATTCTATTTTTCTTTTACAATGACAACAATGAAGCATGAACGTAACACCTTCTTGAAGATCATGGAAGAATGTAAGATGAAAAAAAGGATTTTGATTAGAGGGGTGGACCTGTTTGACGATCTTTTGCTGAAGATCAGGGGTAAGGATATTCTTGGAGGAATTGGGTAGTGCAACACTGGCGGTGGGGATCAAACAAGAAGGATCCTGGTCCCCAACAAAGAACCAATCAGAATCAGCACAGCCACCGAGAATCGGGAAACAGGGATAAAAATAACCCGAAATCGGCATCTGGGATTGCGATCTTGGGACGAATTCTGGCGCTTGGGCATTGAATTTGAAGCTGGAGTTGCCAGTTTCTTGGGTGTCCTTTTCTGAGTTCTCATGGATCTTCTGTTCAGGTTGCAACTGAGCCATTCCTCTGGAATTCTGTTTTTGTTTTTTGTTTCTCCCTCTGGGATGATGATGATGATGATTATGTTGTGGTATATGAGATTGTGAAAGCTAGTGTTCTATTCCCTTATGCTATAACTGCTTTTTCTTCGTTTCGATATTCAATCCACATTTTTCGCGCTCAAAGACGGTACCTCTTTCTCACACTTGTGCCCTTTTCTTTTGACTAAATCTTTTAAGGTTACCATTCCCCCAGATAGGTCCCTACCCCCCAAATCCCTCTAACCACCCACATTCTTCCAATCAAATTAAAATATCAAATAAATAATTTTGTAAGAATAATAGTTGAGTTCAGAAAATATATGCTTATTATGTTATTTTTAAGTTGAGTGGTTATATTACTACTTTTGGATTGAAAGATTGTTCAGTTATATATGTTCTTAAAATAATAAGATTATCCTAATTTAATAAAGAGTAGAATAGTATAGTTAAAAATAACAACAAAAGCATTTGAAAAAATATGTATCCTCTTTTGATATAGATAAAATAGCTCTTAGATGGGACCACTGTATTTAAAGGTCGAGAACCAAAATTTGACCCAAATAAATGTTGTGTATGTCATTTTTTTTAAAACAAGCAATTCAGCACCATTTTGTAAACCTAAAAGTAATACAATATGCAAGTTTTTATATTGGCACCTCAAGAGAAAATGAAAAAAGTAGTCCTTGCAATTCTTTCACAAAGTGAAAAATACGAAGTTTACCTCTCTCTCTATCAACAAAGACAATATAAGCTCGATACGAAAATTGTAAGAAATATTGCAAATATTATATTTCTTGTAGTCTTATGATATTTTTCCTTTGGATTTATAAACACTTAGAAAAGATCGTTTTGTGAACAATCCTCTCTTGATATTGTTTTAGGAATTCTGATAATGTAATCTTTGCTATTCATATGCATAATTACTTGAATGAGTTTGCTATCTTTGTATCTCCATATAAAATGTTATGTTTCCTTTCTAATCAAGAGCTAATGTGTGTGTGTATATATATATATATATATATATATATAACAAATATTATCATTTGTATCATTTTGTATTGTTCAATTTTAAGCACCTTAAATTTGAGTTTGTATCAATTCTTTAAATATAGGTAGTATGTAGGTATTGTTGAAGTTATTAATTTTTTTTATATAGAAATTTAAGAACATTGAAAATTGGACATTCTAGTTATACGCTTCTTACTATATAGAAAAGATGCTTCATAATTAGTTACGATTTATTGAACCTCATCTTTGTTTTCATGTGTAATGCTTTATGCATGTATTAAATTTGTATCTATGGGCAATACTGTAAAAATGTTAGACATTAGTACCTAGAGTTAGGCATGCACATGCATAAACTCGCACTTTAAAAAAAAATATTCATATAACTCGCATCTTAAACGGAATTTACATTTCTGCAAACCTCATCCGTCCTAGAAAACCCACAGGTTAAACGGGTGAGCCCCACAAAGATAAATTGAGATTTTTTTTTAGGCATGAATTTGCATAGCAAAAGTGTACCCAACCATTAAACAATGCATAGACTACTTCATGCACCTCCATAGCTTCTTCCTCCAGCTTTATAAAAAATATTGAAAGACTTTGCCTTAGTAAATAATCCTAATATTTTCAGTCATTTTACTCTGCACCTCCTTGTTCATGTGTCACTGCTTTTGAGATTCAGATACTGTTATGGTTTTGAGATTCGGATACTGTTATGGTTATCAAATTCGCAAATTGATTTGTAAATTTGTTTGAGTTTACATTTTTATCGCCTACGACGAAGTTGACTCACGAATAAATTTGTTTTTTTAGTGAATTCGGTAGACTCGGACGTAGATTTGGTGGACTCGCACAAATTGGCGAGTCTTTCACCAAATCGATAAGTGCGAAAGAGGGCTCAAAACGGCCCACACAGTCCTTATTGCACTTAGGACTCATCATCGTCGTTTTGGTCGTCATCGTCTGGATTCATCGTTGGTCGCCATCTTGCCATCGCACGTGTCATCTCGTTGTTGCGTCGTCGCACGTTGGTCGTCATCTGGGTTCGCCGCGTCTTATCGAGTCTCTCTACCACGTCTTGCGAGTTGGGTTTTGTAGGTTTTGTTTTGCGAGTTGGGTTTCTGTGGATGAGTGGGTTTTTTAAAGTAAGTTTATTTTTAGTTTAGTTGTTTTGTTTTTAATTTGAAGTGTGGCTAACTGGAATGAAATATAAATTGAAAGTGTAATTGTGTATTTTTCTGCAGCATTAGTGTTCTAATGTTTATCTTTTAAATGAATTTTTTTCAATGAAATAGACTCTTACGAGTCGAGTTTACAAGTTGAGTTTACTGACCGCTCACGAGTTTATGTAGACTCTTGAGTCTGATAATCTTGGATATTGTCATCGTTAAGGATTCCATTTGTGTTGCACCTCCCTCCATTGCCGTTGAGGGAAAGGGAACGGGTAGGTGGTAGGATAGTTTTCGCAGGCCTGAGGTGTTTATTCTTGTTGTTGAGGGAAGGGGAGCGAGTGGGTGGTAGGGTAGTTTTCACAGGCCTCTGCACTATTCCGAAAGTGATTTACATATAAAGGGACATTCGGGATTGTACAATCTGAAAACGACTTCCAGATTCTAGAAATAGCTTTTAGATTTGGATCTAAAAATACCTTTCGAATTTTATAATCCATAATGTGTTTTATTTTAGCTTTTGGATTAGCCTATTCCAAAATACAAAATTAACTTCCGATTAGCCTATTCTAGAATTCAAAATTAACTTTCAGATTAGCCTATTCCAAAATGTCAACACCCGATTTTGTCCGGGTAATCTTTTAAATTAAAACATAATGATAAAAATAAAAAGAAATAAAAATCAATAATAACATAAAATATATTTATCAGTTTAAGTATTCTTGAAATAATAATAATGATAAAAAAATTAAATAAAATTTGAACTTTTCCATTAAAAAAAAGACTCAAAAAGAAAAGGTGGTGATTTTACAAAATAAAGTAAAATAAAATAAATAATTAATAAAAAAAACGAAAATAATAAGAAAATAACAAAAAAAATCTAAATTAAAACAATAGAATCTAAATATTAAAAAATAAATAAAAATAAATAATAATAAAAACAAATAACTGCTTCCAAACTTGATTTGCAAGTTTTAAAAAAATAAATAAATAAATAAATAAATAAAATAATAAAAGGAATGAGTCAATGGCATAAACTCCCATGTTCTCACTCTTTAACTTCACGTATTGTTTTAAAAAAAAATATAATAATAAATAAAAATAAAAATAATAATAATAATAAATAAATAATTTAA
>Ga0209700_101867_pt1 | contig 43626 bp, 24 predicted proteins | sample SiratroredBW_FD_187528 | JGI IMG/M metagenome (GOLD analysis project Ga0209700, IMG submission 187528) | Root nodule microbial communities of legume samples collected from California, USA - Siratro red BW (SPAdes) (version 2) | ecosystem: Host-associated > Plants > Roots > Nodule | place: USA... | reverse complement strand
TTTTTTTTTTTTTTTTTTTTTTTTACTTTTCATCTTTTCTGTTTTCCCAATTTATCAACAACTTTATTGAAATAGTTATAATTTTCAGAAATTTAAATCCCGGTAAATAAATCGCATATGCGCCTGGTGCCCCAAAAACAATGAACATGCCCATAATAGCAAACCGAACCACATTTACCACAGATAATAATACAAAGAAATTATTTTTCTAAAATGTTCAAACTGATAAACAGACCCTCCAATTGTAGTTCCAATGGGAAAACTCCAATTCAATAGTGACAACGTCACCACCAACACCCAAATGTGTTTACGTAACACTTTTATTTCATTTTTTCCCCACCTCAAATTGGCTAACAAATGGTATTAGACTTGTTATTCGTCTATCAGTTAACATAAATCCGATATAGATAAATACGATTTATAGATCTCTCCTATCAAAATTCTCCTTATCATAAAATTTAAAAATATTTCATTATAGTGTTTAGTGGTGTAAGTAAGGGTTACTATTAAAATATCTATAAGTAAATAATACTTTTAATTAGGAGAAAAATATCGTTATAGAATATACCTACATTCGTCTAAAATTTTTTGGAATTCAAATACGAATTAAGTCTCGTATTATGTTAAAATGAACAAACTAAACATCATATAAATAAAAAAAAAAGTGACTTGAGATTTTAATCTGAAGGTAATATTACTTTGAAGGTAATATTATTTTCTTTTATTTTATAGGATTTGGTTGTGACTCGTTACTAAAGATACCAGTCTCTTTGAAGATATAAATAAGGAAAAAATTATTTTAAATTATCAATATCATTTTCATTAGACAACAAATACGACAAGGCTGAATACCCAAATAATTATGATGTTTTAGGTCCCAAGGCTCTTAAAGCACTTAATAAGCAGTACTTGGCATGCTTACGTAGCCATCATGTGCACCAAATTTGAGCTGTCTAAAACACAAATCCAGAGTTTGGAACCACAGATGACGACACCGATGATCACGTCAGGCAAAATGCACCAACAGACAAACTAGTGGTCTTATTTAACAGATTAAGGACTTTAATTAATCCCATTTCAGGGCCATAAAATAAACCCAATTTTGAAAGGCTATCAAAGAAACATGTACATAATTTTATAGGCAAGCACACTGACACGAAATCCATGTTTGTTTTTGCTATAAAGAAATAGTTAAACGTGTCATGGTATGAGGTCAAAATGAAGTATAGTTTATGGAATATCTATGGCAAAAGAGAATACATATTCCTTAAGATGGGTTCCATAAAGTAGGGTCACCTTTATATTTTTAGGGTGTTGTCAGTGAATATTTTAAAGACAATGTGGCTGATAAATACTCATATGTTAAAGATATACGTGTCGAGATGTTGTTTGACATGGTGAAATGAAGAATTAAAAATAAAGGTTTATAAGAAAAAATAGGGACAGAGATGATGGAAGGAAATGGGTGCACGTGGAATGTGATGGTTAAGGGAAACGACAAAGAATGTGAAATGAATATTGAGAAATGAAAGTTGAAAAATGGAGGAAAGGGTGGCCACATGGCATGAGAGATGTATTGTGAAGGTTGCACGCGTGTCAGGACTCAATAGGGAAAAAGGTGTTTGGGCAGAGAGAGAAAGAAAGAACATTGTGTAGGATCTGACCCATATTTGTCTGTTCCAAGGAGAACAATGTGGATGCAAATACAAAACCCCAATCACCATTCTTATTCTTCAAATGCCACGTCACTCGCATGCAATGCTATGCAACCAAATCTCATCACTCACCTCACATATGAATCTCACCCAACCCTATGTTCCTTTTCAGTTTCACAGTCAAAAATGTGATTCAAAAATTACATTTATTAGAACTAGTTAATCAATTGTTTCTACATTAAAAAAGAAACAAGCAATATTTTCAATTTGTATACGAGGACTAAATCAACTGAAAAACTGGTTCTTCTGCTACTACAGATAAATTTGAAGGTCTTAATTTGTTTCTCATCAATAATTGAGAGCGTGTTAATACTTTATCCCAAGCTTCAAAAAGTATACTATATCGTAGTACTATTAGTATAAACAGTATAAAACATATCTTATTATTCTCGATAATAACTTCCTCAACTGAAATAATAAAAAAAAAAATGAGGATAGAGAAGAGGAATTCAAAGCTGAAAACCAATAAAAAACGATATATAAACATATATATAATAAACAAAAATAGAAACACTAAAAAACAAAGTAGGTCAACTCGAACGGAGCGGAGCGGGGGGCGCGGGACCGCCGGCGAGAAGGTCGGCGAGAGCCGTCATGGCTCGCACTTGCATTTCCAAGGCAGATATGTAGTCACCGGCTTCTTCTAGAAGCTTCGGGAACGACAAATTCCGGCAGCCGGGGATTAACCGTCCGAGAACGCGCGCTTTCTTCTGCAGCGGCGGGACCGTTCTTAGAATCTCCGGCGTCTTCTTCTTCACCAATCCGGCGCCGGACTTCCTGGCTTTCTTGTGGTTCCTCCGCTTCCACCGGCCAAACGGATTCGCGAGAATCGCGCGGCTCCAGCGAGTTCGGCCTTTGGCCGTGGCGGCGAGGGCACGGTCGGCGGCTGCGCGGACGTCGCGGGTGGCGGCAGGGCTGTTACGGCGGAGCGCGTGGAGGAGGTTGGAGGCGTAGATGCGGTGTTCGGTTTGGGAAGTCCAGGGAGCGGGAGCGAGGGAAGCGTGGTGCGTGAGTTTGCGGCGCTTCTTGTGATTGGAGTGTTGCGATGACGCCATGAGGAGAGAATGATGGAGAGAAGAGGGATATGATTGGAATTGTTTTTGAAAACAGAGAAGGCGATGATTGAGTGATCAGAAATTGCAAGAATTGGAATTCGTATTTGAATGAAGAATGAGCGAAGAAGAAGACGATATTAAGAAAGAGAAAGAGAATTCACGAGGATCCACGCGTCCTTCTCTTTACTTTCCATTCTTTCATTTTTACCCCTGCTTTCTTTCTGTGTTCATTATAATTTTCGATTTTCTAATTTGCAATACACTTCTTTAATATTCTTATTTTACACTTTGATGTATAGTTTTACGAAACGAAAAAGTGATGATTCATTTACCTCTTTTTTTAATATTATTTTGACTTGTATCATATAAAATTATAGGTTGAAGAAGGACAAAAATAGCCCAGTAGGTTAACATTTGAAAGTTTGACTAGAAAACCAAGATGAAAAACACCGTACTTGGAAGTTTTCCCATAACAAATGAGATGAAGACAGTGACGTGACATGGCATGTTGGATGAGGAAAATTTAGGTATATTTGACTGGACAACTTGCCTCTAAAATTTAGGTTCTAATTGCTCACTGTAACAAATTTAGGCTTCTTTAACAAATACCTCAACTTGCCAAATTAAAATATGAGATTAGGTTTTACTCTCTCTCTCTCTTTGTGTTTCCATTTTTAGTTGGACAAACATTAAATTCCAATAGTAACCGGAAGGAGGTACTCACTATCTTAATAAAATATTATAAACTTATTAGACGGGTCAGTTTGTTAACTTTCATTTGATGCAACGCAAATTAATGATTTGACTCTTTAAGGAGAAAAAAAAACTTTTGAATATAAAGTATGTTTATAATTGTTAACGAGACAATTAATGGTCAATATTGTGATAAAAATAAATGCAACAACTCACACATCCTTTCACTATTATTTTAAAATTACAAACCTATTTGGAGGTTTAGCCAATTGTGAGGTAATTTTTGAAGCTCTGTGACTTTTGTCTCAGAGTGTACCTTAACTACATACAGTGCAAGGTTTACTACTTACCCTTACGAGAGAGAAGAAAAAAAAGTGGGTAAAGTATTTCAATCAAACAGTGGTGGGTCGTTACCATCTCTTAACCAACGGCCAACATTGATGGTCAGATGAAATGATGATGCTCTGTGTGGATTGTTTTACCCTTTTCTTTTGGGCATGTGACAAAAGTTGTAGAGACTATTATTCTAATACAAAATTGGCTGTGCCTTTACCTGCAAGAATTTGATATGATGTTCACGCTTGGAAATTGATAAATGTTTGGTGATGCTTTGGGGGTAAATGCAGCTAAAGAAGTGGCTTTTGAAGGCATTCATGACATGGCAATGGTGCATTGGAGGGGTCACACTTGTTTGTTTCTATTCGTCACAATCATTAGAGGGCATGCACACACATGCCACCCTAGATACACAAAAGGAACGCATGCCATGCCACTCTTTTACTCACAAATGTGTTTTACAAATATTGGTTAGGATCATACAAATAGATTACAGTTCGGAGTACCTAATAATTTCTTATTATTTGGGCCACTGTTTGGTTTTTTGTTCTTTTGAAAAAGTTGGACTCAACCTCTTCATACAACCTAGAAAGTTTTCATGACATTCCATTATTGGTTCACTCTACGTTACGTCTTGGCGAAAACCTGGTTGGATTACTGAGACAACTTTGGGAAGATTACATTTAATTATTATTTATTAGCTTAAAGAAATGAAAAAATCTGAGTCCGAAATGGGAAATCAGAAACGAATCTATCCAAATGACATGCAAGACAAGTTTGCCTCCTTGAAAGAGACATGCTTTACTGTCTAATCTCTACGCGAAACGTGGTCTCGTGCAATGATTTTCGCCTTTGGCTGTGAAATAACCAGAGTATGCTTTCATCATCATCATAAGAAAATTGTGACAAACAATAACTGAATCCGACCAAAACCCCGTCTGCTACATAATCAAATGGTGCATTCAAGTTTCAGGATTGCATACTTACATGTTTAAAGTGATTAAACTCAGGGGCTCAAGTGCAAAAATCTAACGTGAAAAAATAAACAATCATGCAATTATGTTTTTATTGTAGTAATGAAGTTAGTCTTAATAAAATAAGAGTGTCATGTCAAGAGGTGCGATTGGATGTGTTCTCATACTTTCTGTCCCATCCCACCACCTCTTGTATTTGAATATTTTTTCTTTATATAGTTGGAATTGAAAAGTGCTGAGAAAAATGATAACAAGATGAAAAATAAACAGAGATAAGAAAAATATAAGAAACAAAAGCTGTTTTTTTTTCTCTGTTCCTTTGATTTAAATTTAAAAATATTTCTCTTCTCTCTCTTTGATATCTAGTCTTTCAGCAAATTTATGAAACGGTGTAATTTTAGTTTGTATTTACGAAAATGAACAAATTAACAAAAACATAGATAAAGACATGTTTTGCTTGAAAACATGATTCAAAAAATATAAAAAATGTTAATAAAATTGTAATATGAAATAAGATTTTAGAAGAAATAAAAAAAAATAGTCAAAACTAAAATCGTATTCTAAAACACGATTTTTATCGGATGCAGTATTTTCGTAAAGCATCATCTTTCTCCCTTCGAAGATCTCAATGTGTTATGTCACGAGATATTTTGTGCAACTTTTTTGTGTTTTTTAACCCCTTGGTGTGTCTATTTCTTGGTTTGTGCGACTAATATTTGTCTTATGATCAAATTAAGTGGTGTCTAATGAACTTCTCAAAGGATCCATTTGTCACTATATCCAAAAAAGGAACCTTTTGCTGTTGTTCACGAGTTGAAGGTACATCGAAATTCACACTACTGCGATTATATAGTCAATATAAACATGTCTTAAGCCCTGGGTTTGGTTCCACATCAAATGAAAAACCAAAACTGTAAAAGATAATATTTTTGTAAGATTGTCACGATCTTCACTCATTTTTAAGATTTGTTTGGATGAAGAAGTAGATTTGAGAAAATAAATTTGAGATGAAAATATGAAAAAGTTTTGTTATTTGAATTAAGAGAAGAATGTTAAGAAAAGAAAAAGAAAATTATAAAAATTTGTAAATGATATCATAGGTGTAGTTGATAAAATAATTTTTTTATAAATAAAATTATAGTTAAAGTTAATTTAAGATTAAATATAATTAATTTATTGAGTTTGATTGATAAATTATTATTTTGATACATGAAATTATAAAAAATATCAATTATTTTAAAATTAGAATTAAAATAAAAAATTAAAGTATTATTATTATTTTATAAATTTATTTTGATTATTATTATAATTATAATTTTATTATTATTACTTTATTATCATTTTACAATTTTATTTTTATTATTATGATTATTATTTATAATTTATCTTTTTATATTTTCTAATATTAATATAATTGATATTTTGTTTTTATAAAATTATCTTATTTTTATTATTACTTTATTATTTTCTATTTTTATTAATATTTTATTATTACTATTTTATAATTGTATTAAATTTATTAATATTTTAATTATTATTATTATTATCATTAACTATTATTATTTATATTTATTTTACTATCATAATTAATAAATTATTAAATTAATTGTATTAAAAAATATTACAAAATTAACTTTCTTCACATATCTCTTCTCACCAACGAAGAAAGACAAAGAAATAATGTTTGTCTCGATATTTAATTTTTATTAATTTTTTATTTTTTGGAGTTCGAAATACACCGTTAAGAAGAAGCACTAAGTTTTCAGAGAATCAAAAGAGAGAGAAATAAAGAGTAAAGAAATTTAAAAAAATATATATATAATTGAATGCTTAGTGATTTGGTATGGTAAAAGTAGAAGAAAATATTTTGAAAGTGGCACAATTTAATTAATATAATAAAAAAGATCAATATAATTAAATAGAAAATGGTATAGGTGTCTCCTAATTTTCTAAATTTGTTTGACTGAACATAAAAAATTAATTATCTTTCTCTCCACTTTACCAAACAAATCATAAGTTGTGTTTATATAAAGGTTTCCATAATTGGTACTCACATAAAAAACAAAATTATTAAATTTTTGTATAACTAAAACTAGTTTATATATATATATATATATATATATATAAGTAAATTTATAAAAGTTTTATGTATTTTTCTAATTTATTTTAACTTGCATATAAATTAATTTTAGTTTTAAAAATATTTGTTCTATTTTTTATTTTTTTATTTTCTCTGCTAGATTGCTTATACATAAGTTGAATGACTATCAAGAGATGCAATTCCAAAATTTTAGGTTAATCCCAATTGGTATGGTCCTCTTGTTAATAAATTTTACTATATGGATAAACCAATCTTTCCCACAAATTTCTTACAAATACTATAAGAGTTTCATTTGGATCTCATTTCCTTATTATCAATGTTTCAAAAAAAAATGGAAAGAAAATGGAAGGTAGATAAAAGTAATAAAAATAAAATTTTAGAATTGTATATGTGGCAAATTTTTTTATGTGGCTAAGAGACATATGTGGTATTTCGTAAGGAGGGGTATTATAGGTTTTTTCCTAAAGTTTAGAAAGTTTAAAAGAAAAGCTTGGGTTTTGCGGGTGGAATGTGGAGAGTCTCTTTTAGAAAGTTTGAAAGGAAAAGTTGTGGAATGTGGAGAGTCTCTTTTAGAAAGTTTGAAAGGAAAAGTTGGGTTTGGTAGATGGAATGTGGAGAGTCTGTGTGACGAAAAAAGGAAAATCTTTTAGAAAGTTTGAAAGGTAAGATTTGGTTTCGAGGGTGGAATGTGGAGAGTCTGGGAGGGAAAAGCAAAAACCTTCTGTTGAAGTTGAGTGTTGAAGTTGAGTGCGACGGACGGTGGTGGGAAGTGGCGCGCGACGAACGGTGGGAGAGGTGGACGACGATGACAAAACGTGGTATTTCTGTTTGTGGGTTTAGGGGAGAATGCTGAAGCGTATGAGAAGCTATGATTGCGACGGGTTGAAGCCATGGGTGCACTTAGATGGTTGTTTGGATGTGTGATAAAAAAATAATGCTCAGTTAAATACTTAAGTATATAAGGTTAAACACTTAGAAGGTTCAAAGGTTTTTGTGGGCTTTTCAGGACGGTTCATTCCTTAGTTATGACCGTGTTAGGAAATTATAGAATGAAGGATTGATAGACCTGTTAATTCGTCTTAAAACTGAAAAGATGTGAAGATTTGAGCTTTGGAGGCCATGGGTGCACTTAGATGGTTGCTTGGATGTGTGGTATGAAAGTAATGCCTAGTTAAACACTTAATATATAAGGTTAAACACTTAGAAGATTCAAAGGTTGTAGTGGCCTTTTGAGTACTGTTCATTCCTTACTTATGGCAATGGTAGGGAATTATAGGATCAAGTAATGGCAGACTTCATTATTCGTCGTCCCAGAACTAAAAAGATGTGAAGATTTGAGTTGGGAAGGCCATGGGTGCACTTAGATGGTTGTTTGGATATAGGGTCAGAAAGTAATGCTCAGTTAAACACTTAAGTATATAAGGTTAAATACTTAAAAGCTTCAAAAGTTTTTGTGAACTTTTCAGTACTGTCCACGTAAGGCAAGAGTAGCCACTAGAGTAGCCACATAAATGTCACGTGGGATTGTAACCTGGGTGTAATGCCACATCAGGTTGTCAATGTATAAGCACTCCTTCAATAGTTATTTAGATTAACAAAGAGAAAATAAAAATAAATAAATATTTTTTGCAAAATATTAAATCTACCAAAAAAAACATCAACCTTTTACTCTACTATTTTCCTCATCATAAAATTATTTAAAATGTATATAATTTTAAAACAACTATACAGAAAATAAAAAGGAACTCTCCCACCAATTTAGCCTCCTTAGGTTGGGTGTATAAAGTGGATTCCATCTATCCAATTTTTTAATTTTCTTCTTAAACAATTAGTAAAAAGTAAATTTTTCATTTTATTTCTTTTTTCTTCTTTTTCATTAATTTAAACATAGTAAAGTTTGTGTTTAATGTTGTCTTTAGAACACCTAGTCGGGCATTTGCAAGGTGCAAATTGAACGAAGTACTTTTGAACACATTTGAAAGAAATATAAAGTTTGTTTCATGGCAAAAATGGAAGAGAGGAAAAGATAGGCTGCGGGTTTAAATCTCTTACTAAAAAAATTAACATATTAACTATTAACGTTTGTTAAAAAAAACAACAATATTTAAAAAATTGTTCAGCTAAATATTTAAAAAGTAACCGATTATATTTACCTACAATTTAAAGATATGATGTTGTGTTTACATTTAACATAATCAATTTATGTAAGTATTAACAATTATATCATATAACATATTCACAAAAATATTAAAATAAAAAATAAAATAATAATATTATTATTATATTAATATTATAATTATTAATTATTTATTTAATTAAAATCAATTTATAATAACAACAATAATTTTACAATCTTTTAAATTTATTATATCACTCAAATTACTTACAATACATTTTTCCTATATTTTTCTTCACATTTTCTTTCTGATAATAGAAACAACCATACTTTCATTTTGTTTCCGTCGCACTTCCCATCTTTTTTCACTTTCCCTTTTTAGTTCTCAAATCTACCGGACCAATCACAAGCTTGGGGTACTGTACATTTGGACTGCTTCTTCCTGCACCTCCATATCATCTTCCTGCACTTCTATAGTCTAGGCAAATTTACCGTTTAACCATTTTTAAAAAATTTCATACCCTCCATCACCCTTCATATCCTTTCTTCCTTCACTTTGCCCGCACCCCATTCGAACTCCACTACACCTCATTCAAACTCTGCCAACAGCGGCTGCACCTCCACCTCCACCTCCACCTCCACCGTTAGTGCTCGTATCCCACTTTACCAGTGCAGATCTACATGAAGTGCACTTTGGTTGTTGGTTGCTAGTGTTGGTTCTCCATCCTTGGTTCTCCATTCACGGTTTTCACGAACCGCGACCCACAAACCTCCACTTGCATCATTTTGGCACCCATTCAAGCAATTGAAAGGAAGGTAAGCATCATTGTAAGTTTAATTTTAGATTGTAGAGGTAGTTGTGGTGGATTGGTGGCAGAGGACGGCGGTGGTGGACTTTTTTTTTTTTACTGATAAACTGTTCTATGGTTTGTAGAAAACGTAAGTAATTCAAAACTTATCTTCTGCGGTTTGTACAAACCATAGAACAGTAGAAATTTTTTTTCTATTCTACGGTTTGTATAAGCTCCAGAAGAGAAAAAAAAATTCTAGTGTTCTACAGTTTGTACAAACCGCAGAAAAGAAAAATTTTTTTACTATTCTACGGTTTGTACAAACCGCATAAGAGAAAAAAATTATCTACTGTTCTACAGTTTGTACATACAGAAGAAAAAAAAAATTTCTACTGTTCTACGAAAATTTTTTTTACTGTTCTATGGTTTGTACAAACCTTAGAAGTGAAAAAAATTTGATATGCGATTTCTACAATCCATAGACTTTTGTCATACACCTATGCACCTACGGGTTGTATAAACTGTAAGCTCTTATAAATGTTGATTTAACTACGGTTTCTACAATCTGTTAGTGTCTAATATCCTGATTTTAAACCCACGACTTATAAAAACCGTAAATATAAAATTCTTACAGTTTCTAGAATCCGTGAAAAACCGAAAATTGGATACCAAATACCTCGACGACGATGACTCTCGTTATTTTTCAACTACCCACTCCGACCAACGGCCGCCCAAAACGCCTTCAATCCGCCACTCCAGCACTGTCAGAACCTCCCACCACTGTCACACTTTCCACCTCTGTTCAGAACTGCACTGCTCCTCTTCCGTTCAAAACCTTAATTTATAGCAGCAGGGATAATTTTGTAATTTACTCATGTCTATTGCTGAAATTTAAAAAATTATGGAGGTGCAGGAAGAAGCAGTCGTACATTTGATAGCCAACTAACAGGTATGACTGCTTTATCTTAATATTATAATCCAAGTTCTACCAACAAAGGCTACCCTTCACTCAGTAGATTTGCTTTGCTACCTGTGTAAGGGCTTGACATACTTCTATGAATCAACAAGCTAACAAAAAAACTGCCATTGTTAGCCACCAAAATTTTCAAGAGGCAAACAGGTTGGAGAGAGTGAAAAAAGGTTCCGAACAAATAAATAATTCACAAAACGCTTTATTTGTTTTTCTTTCCTTTAGTCATTTTTCGGAAACCCATCTAAAGTGTTAACCGTCCATTATATATATTTGTATAAAAATATTAGTATGTTCATTATTGACCTCCAAACCAGCACAATATGAATGATGCACGAATGTCATCCTTGCTTATGCTCAAAACAACCATTATAATAATGAATATACATAATAAAATAAATTATTTAACATTATTACACAATGATGATTGATGACGACATCTTCAGAGATGCGAGAAATGGCACATAATACCCTGAATTTTGCTAGTTATGAACTTATGATGTGTTGTATCAGAAGAAAGATTATGACTTGATCATTTGAATATTATTATATACAGAAAAAGAAACAAAAGACGAAGAAGAGAAAGAAGAGCTAGAGAATCTGGTTTAAGGTGTCCCCCACTCAAGGAGAAACTGTCTGCAGTAAGTTGTTGGTTGAAGTTTTGGGTTTCACAAAATGTGCAAGAGTGACGTCTGCTTTGGCAGGGCTAGAAATTCCCTCTTGGAAGGGGACCTCAAACAGCAAAGACTGGTACAAACAAACTTCATCTTCCTTGCAATAGTAAACCTGTAAAGAGAGAATTCAATTCTTTTTACATTTATGCTCGATGAATTTGTCCATCACTACCACCACCACCCGAGGCTATGTGAAGTGGATTTATAATCATTGCAGTTGTATACATAAAAAAGCTAAACAAAATTGGAGTAAAAGTCAGTCACTTCAGAATTAAGCCTCCCAACATTAGAGAAAGCAACTGCCAAAGTTTTTATTGATATTTCTAAACAGAACTAGAATTTCAAGGATCTTATACTTAAGAAAAAGGTTTGAAGGCGTGAGGCAAACCATAGTATTTCAGAATCCGACCAATTCTGAGTTCTATAATGAGGCATACCTTACAATTAATTCTTCCCATTGAAGCAGAGTTGGAGGATCTCTTAAAGTGAAGAGTTGCAGATCCTTCTGGACTAAGGAATCCATCGAGGGGTTCAATAATCACAGCATCTTCAGGTTCAATATCCACGCTGAATTTACTGCGCGCTTCCTGCAATGTAAATTTAGGACAATAGTCAATGAAATATATAATCTCGCTTGTATGCAAAGAATTGAATTACTAGTGTTTGAAATAAAGGAGGGTGAGGACCTTTGAGAAATGATACTCGCTTGGTAATGATATTTTAATCGACAAGCTTCCTTCATTTGATGAAACGGCATCAATCGTAATTGGCACTGTATCGGCTGATTCTCGCCGTCTAAGACGTTTAAAAGATCTTGATTTTGGTTTAGGAGGCTGAATTCCTTTAAGCTCCAAGGTACGGAGTTCAGGTTCATCAGCGTTTAAATCTAGATATCGAATTAAGCTGTTGTTTGTGTCAGCTATAAATAATCTCCCTGAAAACAAAATAAGAAATTTGTAAGATTAAGGATGATTTAAAGTTAATTCATTTTAGACCAAATAATTGAATCGAGTGATCAACGACCCCCAAAAAGAAGATATGTACTTGTACCACAAAAAGGTGTAGGAATTATGTAATCATACATAATGTGATGACAGTTATGTCCACTATAGTTCATGTATATAAATATTTAAAGGCTAACTTATACAAAATGGTCGCAACAGTACACTAGCTCTATGTGCATGGGAAACACTTTGAGACGAGGGAGAGTGAACGAGATCAGATTTATTGACAAAAGATACAGAACAAAAATGAAATACTTTATTATTTGAGCGAGGTACATTACAATGATTGAGCATTATTGAAGGATTGCTTGTAACTGTGTGTAGCGTACACAATAACATGCTGATTAATAACGAAGAAGAAATATATTAATACCTCGTGTGTAGTGTACATGAGTTAAATTTGTTAAAAACATCATTAATGTGAGATATCTTGAGAGATTTTGTAAGCATATTAAGCACTTGGTTGCTAAAGAGCAAAACACACGTGGAAAGCGTGGCAGTTGCTGAAGAGTTAAAAATGCTGGAAGGATACAACAGCTGCTAAAAAGCAAACAGTGCTCCGAGAGCGCGGCGGTTTCCCAGGGCCAAAAAATGCTCAAAGGGTGACAACTTCCAATTAACAGAAAATGCTCAAAGGGCATAATAGTCATCAGAGAGCAAAACATGCTGGGACGGCATGGCGACTACCAGAGTGCAAAAGTACTCAAAGGGCGCGGTTGTCAGAAAACAAAAATGCTCAGAGGAAGCTACGGCTGCCACAGAGCCAAAATATTGTATCAGATATTGTTTACCTAAGGATGTTAGAGTGACAAAGTCGGCACCAATATATCTACGGAAAAAGTCATGGCCTAACAACGAATTGGAAACAAAACAGGTCACGGTGTGGATGGTATGGCTCTAATAGCATGTGGAAAGGATTGCTTGTAATTGAGTGTAGCGTACACACAAGTATTTTTATTTAAAATGAAGAAGAGGTATATTAATAATGAACAAAATCAATAACTAATAATGAGAAGTATTTTCTAAGATATTTAATGTAGTGATTCGTATCTTTAGCAAACACAATTTTTTGTGTAACCAATGGGATGCCATAGTCTAGCTTGCCACAAAGAATTATTATCAGAAGATTCAATATTAACAAAATCAGAAACTAAACAACTAGTTGTGAAAAATTAATAGAGACCATATGGACAGACTTGACCACGAACCAGAACTTCATTTACTATCGCTAATCAACTTTTGTGATAGAGGGAACATGAAGTAAACTACATCGGTAAAGGAAATGTTAGGGTTTAGGCGAAAGGGAAACTGAGATGGACCTGAATGTATATCCAAACGTTGACCATTTCCGAAGAAATTTTAGTCACGACCTTCAAACGAACCAAGCTATTGAATATTTTGTGAGTCAGTTACAAGAAAACAAGGTCTAGAGTACGGATACCACGCATTGTTGGGAGCAATACTATTATTAGTTACGGTGGCACTTGGTTGGTGTTGAAATTGAGGGCATGGTGGGGCAAGAGATGGATTCCATGAAGGAGGGCCAAGTGCTATTCATTTTCACCCTGTGCACCACAGGAATTAGGATTAAAGGAACATTAAAATTCTTAGAGCCTTGGAGTTCTTAGACTATTGACTTGCGGCCAATAGGACTGATCATAATAAGGACAACAATATGTAGCAATATGTCCAAACCTGAAGCATAATTGGTACTGTATATTAGAGTACCAATCACCACGACCAAAACCATTGTGGTCATCAAGCCCATGACCAAAACCGCAAAATCCTTGATTCGAAGGTTCATCTTAAAAGTTTTGCTTAACCCAAAGTTGCATAGAGTTTGAACTAGATTGTTGTTGCAAAGATGAATTCACTGGCATCATTTGAAAGATTAACATTAGCAGATTTCTCAAGGTGTGTGAGGATGAGTGCTACGACTTCTTCAATGGAAAGACCTTGCAAATACCTATTCCAGGCGACAAGACATCTCTACCTGTTATGAGTTAGAAAGCAAGATCTTTGGTGTCAAGCAAGACTCTCTCTCTTGTAGAATATTATGGAATGTTAAAGGGCCTGTGGATTGAGTTGGACCAAAATCAAAATTTGAAACTTGAAATTAGCAAAGATGTTGTTACTCTTGCTCAATTCATTGAACAATCTCAGATATTTAAGTTCTTATCAAGATTGAATCTTGAATATGACCTCGTTAGGGCACAAATTCGTGGGATGAAAAGACTTCCTTCTCTTTCTGAAGTCTTCTACATTGGTCGAGGTGAGGAGACTCATCAAATGGTCATGATGAATGAGCCCTCCATTGAAGAAGCTACAATGTTCTCTGAAAAGGCTTCCAAACCTGGGACTTCAAATCTAGCAAACACTAAACCCAACTTAAAAGTAAGGAAGATCCTTGGTGATTTTATTGTAAGAAATCTGGCTATAGTAAGGAGACTTGCTTCAAGCTACATGGAAGGGAAAAAGCTCTCAATCGTCAAGCAGAATTAAAAGGACAACCCTTAAGGAAAGCTTATCAGGCAACTTCAGATTTTGAAAATCCTGACAAGACTCCTATTTAATTGAAGAAGCAATGCACGCACTACATGCTGAAATTGAACGTCTAAAATCTCTTGTGGAGTCTATCAATAAGCCAATTTTTAGTACTTACTCTCTAACTATGACTGGTAGGAACTTCAATTCCTCTTTTAATGCTTCTAAAACTTTATGTAAGAGCGATTAGACTCTGGTGCAATAGACCATATGACCCCTCATTCGTCTCTCTTCACAACATATATTTTTCTTTATGGTAATCACATTACTATTGTCAATAGGACTCATATCCCAATAATTGGACATGGTAATATTTCTCGTTTGTGATCCCTTAACCTTAAAGATGTCCTTTATGTTCCAAATCTTTCAAATAACCTTATTTCCATTTAAAAGCTTACTCATGACCTAAACTGTTCTGTAACTTTCTTTCCCACTCATTGTATTTTCCGGATCTTGCAACGACAAGGACAATTGGAATTAGAGTCCTAAACCCTTATGTAACTTTCTTACCCATTACTTTTGAGTAAAAGAACTCAGTCATATACCAAGCATTCTATTCCTCATTTTGTGACCACTAAACATCTTTCTATGCAACACCAAAGTTTCTTCTCAGTCATTCATTGATGCAATTAGAGTCCCTACATCAATGCAAGAAGTATTGAAGGATGACTATTGAGTTCAAGCCATGAATGAAGAGATGAGTGCCTTAAAAAAAGAACCAAACATGGGAAATTGTTGACAGGCCACCGGATAAAAAGGTGGTAGGATGAAGATGGGTTTATAATGTAAAGTACAAATCCGATGGCACATTAGACTGTTACAAAGCATGGTTAAAGGATATACTCAAATGTATGGCATTGATTATGAGGAGATATTTTCTCTAATGACAAAGATGAAGATTGTTAGAGTCATTCTCTCATTGACAATTTATTTTGATCAACAATTGTAACAATCTGATGTGAAAAATGCTTTCTTGCATGGACTTTTGGAGGAAGAAGGGAATATTCTTGCATGGAAATTCCTCTAAGTTTTAGGTCTATTGAAGAAGGGAACAAAGTGCACAAGTTGAAGAAAGCCTTGTACGGACTCAAACAGTCACCCCGTGCTTGGTTTGGTAGACTCACTCAGGTTATGAACTCCATGGGCTATTGATAGAGTCAAGGTGACCATATCCAATTCATCAAGCATTTCCAAAAGGTAAACTTACTCTAGTCTTGGTCTATGTTGATTATAAGGTTGTTATAGGAGATGGTGAGCATGAGAAAAACAAATCTTGAAAGAAAAGTTTGCTAATTAAAGTACTTCCTTGGGATAGGAGTAACTTACTCAAAGAAAGACATTTTTTATCTCCTAAAAAAAAGTATGTTCTTAATCTTCTCAAAGAAACATGTAAGATTGATTGCAACACCACTAAAGTTCCTATAGAACAAAACCATAGAATTCGAAGTGATGAAGAGAATTCTACTATGAATAAAGACTGATATCAAAGATCTGTGGGGAAGCTCATCTACTAAGCTCACACCAAACCTGACATAGTCTATATGTTGTACGTGTAGTTATTCAGTTCATGCATGATTCGAGGAAGAGACATTTATAAGCTATGAACAAAATCCTTCAATATTTGAAGACAAGTACAAGAAGGGGATTACTATTTAAGAAGAATGAAAGATTAGAAATGGAAGTGTATATTGATCCAAATTATGCAGGGCCTGTGACAAATAGGAAATCCTTCACAAGATGTTGCATGTTCTTGGGTAAAAATTTGATGACTTGGATTAGTAAGAAACAAAATGTTATTGCAGGGTCAGTAAGAAACAAAATGTTGTTGCAGGGTCTAGTGCAGAGGATGAATTCCAAGCTATGACACATGGGGTGTGTGAATTGCTATGGCTGAGAATTATTCTAAATGATCTTAAAGTGACATGTGAAGAGTTTATGATTCTTTATTGCAATAATAAGTCTGCTATTAACATTGCTCACAATTTAGTTCAACATGATAGGACCAAACACATAAAGATAGATAGACACTTTATTAAAGAGAAATTGGATAGTGGCCTTATCAATACTTCTTATGTCCCATCTGGGCTTCATTTAGCAATTTCTTCAAAAAAGGTCTTCCTACAGAACGATGTCATGATCTCACATGGAGTTCGGAATGATATATATATCCATTCACTAGCTTGAAGGAGAGTATTGTTACTAGGATATTAAGTGTACTACTAGAAGTTGTTAGAAGATTCTAGACATCTCTTTGTAATCATTACTTTAGGATTAGAGTTCTCTATATATAGAAGTTGATGTTCGGTTTCAAATAAATAAAGTGAATAAAAAGTCTTCTTTCATTGAGATTAATACTTTCAAGTCCATGTATGTAAAAAAGGTTTCTATTCCATCTTAGACTCATTTAGAGCAATATGTGAAAGCACTAAAATCAATGAAGTAGATGGAAGTAAACCAAGCATACCCTTGTTCCCTTCAACAATTCCTGCTGGTTCAGAGAGCTGCGAGAAAAATGATAAATATATTACACATACATTAGCTTTATATTGAGAACACAAGATACATCTTTGTTTTATCTTCAAATAGACTTGTGAGAAGGATGGTTGAGAAAAAAGAAGCATTCAAACATGTGAAAATTTTCTATTAAATAATGAATCTACAGGATAGACCCAAAAACAAGACTAGGTCAGATAACAATGTCAAATAGCATAAATTTCTCCACTTTTTCCTGTTTCTATGGTAGAAAAAGGAAAATAAGAAATTTCTCCAAAAGAAAGTCAAAATTTGGGTTTGAGTCATCCCAATTCCACAAAACAGGCTTGCAAAGTGAAAATTATCCCCACTTATATAGTCCATGTGGAACTTGGATTTTTCCAAATACACCTCATCATACCCAACTCTATTGAGTTTGCATGGAGAATATAGTGACCTCTTTAATAGATTTAAGATAGACTTTGATTCCATCTTAAAATTTGGATTGAGTTTCACTCAACCTTAAAAATCTGACTTGTAAGGTGAAGGTTTATCCCTATTTATATATTGTTTTAACGCTTTATCTTTTATCAAAGGGGAACTTAGGGGTTTCCTTGATAAAGAAAAAATAAATAAACGTAACAAAAGGACCTTAACCACATCAGTAGAATAATTCCCAGGAAACTTGTTGCATATTTCAAGTTAGTGTAAATATCATAAAGTATTATTAAGCAGCATCAATACATTTGTGGTGCTTTTCTTTGACAGTCTAGTGGTCATTAAACAACTTGTTGAGGAATAACAGGAAGAGAGCATCTGATATTCCAAATCCTAGAAGAACTGTCATTTTCCACAAAATTGTCATTTATTGTGCTTCATCAGCTTGAGATCATGCAAACCTATGCACTATATGCCACCAAAATCCATGCCACTAAATTCATTCCACCTTTGAAACAATTGACAGTTGCACACTTACATGTATTAAAACGAAAAAAAAAAAAAAAAAAAAAAAAGGAATCCACAGCAGTATGTCTTGAATGGATGATTCCACATTTTATAACAAGAATATAAAACTGGAATTTTTATGCCAACTAGGAGATGATTTACGAAAACAGCATAGAAAGTTTTACCAACCTGAGCTTTTACAGCCGTTCCATCTTTGAAACCAGCTTTTCCAGTTCCTGCAATGGTGTTAACTCTTTTACTAGTTGGATCTAGCTTCTTGATCTGATAATTTAAAACATAACAAAGGGAAGGAAAAGAGGAAATTCAGTCAATGAGGAAAATGGAGATAAAGTCTGACCCTCCAATTAATTAAATTGTGTCTCTAAGGTGTTTAACGTATGATTCCAAAGCTACAAAAAATATGTTTGATGACATAATCTGAGTATCTGAACATGTTTACAATTAAATCACGTATGACATGTAACTACGTATGTAGAAAAAGAATCAGCTACCCTTGCAAGATTTCACATAAAAGGTTAAAGTATCTAATTAATGTTTAAAGCTGCCTGACACCAAATGTTGATTCTTAATAGAAACCAGCAGGATGACCAGTCAATCCTTGCCTTTTGAGGACAATACAGCAAGAATAAGGAGAGAATTGGAAAATGTATGTAAAGACAAAAGGAATGCGTAAATTATTCTAAAAATTCATTCTTTTCTGTGTGTGGAGTACACACACACTCACACACACACACACACACATATATATATATATAACTCAGTTGGTCGAGGATTCAAATCTAGAAATAGCCTTTTTGCATATGCGAGGGCAAGTTACATGCAATCCTCTCCCATACTTTTGCATAGGAGGAGCCTTTGGTACTGGGATGTTAGTTAGCTATATAACCGAGTCAGTGTTCTCTATAAGATACATTGCATATAAGAGCCATGTGATTGTAACTGGGTCTGAGTTGTCTACCTTGTGATTGTAGCTATCTGCAATATAAATTTCACCGTCATTTCCACACAAAACCCCCAATGGATGTTGAAGAAGTACATCAGAGCCTATTCCATCTTGATCACCAAACTGCAGAGGTTTGAAGATATAAAGGTAGGTTTGGGTTACAAGGAGAGAAATTGTAAAGAGAAAGGTTATAAATCTATGATATATCAGTAATTGAAGTTGTGTAGCTGTGAGTTTGAAGATTGAAGAACATTTGTATCATTAAACACCCAAGCTAATCTGCTGCAAGTTTTTTCCTTCTTATAAAGAAACTTAATAGACCAAAATAAAGCAGGAAATCTATGTAACTTGTATCTGAAATTATATCAAAGCTACCTTAAACAAATTGTCAGCGAACATTGGGTCACCACCAGCTAACAACTGAGATCCTCCTGTTTTCAGATCCACAGCTCGAATTGAACTACTCTCACTATCAGCGATGTAGATCTTGCTTAGATCTTATCATGCAAAATAAAGTGAAACATTTATTATTATGAATGACAGTTAATGTTAGACCAAGTTCAATTAAATTGTTGCCACAGGTTACCTTGAGACAATGAAAGACCAGACGGTTGTGCAAATGACGTGTTTGTAGAACTATCTCAGTCAAAACATGATTAAGTAAGCATTAATCAGAAGTTTTTCAGAGCTGAAAATCACCACAATACAGTAAACTGAAACCAATAATTTCAAAACCATGGCCCAACCAACACATCTTTCCTATAAAAAACTAAAAATAAAGACATCATTGGCAATTGAATCAATTTAATCGTCCCCTGAAAAGCAGGTGAATTTTTCATGCCATTTTTCATTAAAGATCGTTCCTGAATTTTTCACAAGTTTTTTATCCCCTTAAATTAGCCAAATTCCGGGTTTAAAAATTCCAAGATTAAGCTTTTAATACAATTCTTCATATACAGATTTTTCCAAAATTTTCACCACAACTTTTAAGGGCATGTCAAACTGCACCTGCAGATATTAAACTTTTTTTTAATGAAACAAGTATGCACAGGCATTACTGTACTAGTTACAATCCCAACTAGACAACACTCTTATTAGTAACAATCATTTGCAGCACACCTTAATATCATTAAAAAAATTAAAGAAACAAAACAACAAAGGTGGGGGTCACACCAAACCCACTTGGAAAATCTAAAATTAGGAAGACCAAAACAATCTCTAAAAAGTCGGAAGATAAAATGGAAGAAATGCTATCTCACCAGAACTAACTAATGTTTAAAATTGCATATGAAAGCGAGTTTGCACATCTATTTCCCTATCTATATATGGATACTCTAAAAAGTATATCTTCGGGGAGCTACTGTCGATTAATCCATTCGTTTCTCAATGTCCAAGGAAACATCTTAGAATTAGAGAAGGCTTGAACAACCAAGAGTCTTCGGATATTAAATTCAAAATGAAAAAGGAAAAACAATGGACAGTTTGTTTAAGCTTAAAAAAAGTACTTCTGTAACAACTTATTTTGTAGTTATTTTCGAAAGTTGTTTCTAGCTTAAAGAAAAACACTAAAATAACCTTTTATGTTCCTTCCTTTTTAAAAACAAACTATTTTTAGACACGTTTGTTTTTAATTAAAAAAAAACAGCAAAACAGGTCCTTAGTTCACATCACTCATGCGATATTTAAGTCACTTCTTAGAATGAAATTTTCAATTCCCAAGTTACTGAAAGTGCTTCAAGAAAAGGACACGAACATTCCCAACAATTATACAAAAACAAAATAAAAATTTAGAGCAAATAAATCATGACACTGTCTGCATAAATAACAATGACATAAGCTCTCAGTTGATTCCCGCTGAACACTTTATAAAACAGTGATATATCAAATCATCAGGGTGAAAATGTTGAATCAATATTGATAGCCAAGAGAAGAGGTGAGTGCACAAATACTAGAGAAGCAACTCAAGACTATACATGAGGGGAGGCAAAAAGATTGTTTTTAAATACTATAAGTATTCATATAACACAAAAATATGCAGTGTCTGTGAAATAGCAACATTCTGAGCGTCATGGTATTCAAATTTCAAAGGTTACTTCAATAGAATCCACAAAGAGCAACTGAATTCAGGAAGGGGGTATCTTTATTTCAGGGTATACCTTGATCCATTTAAATTTCTTTCATAGCCATCACCACTAAATGCTCTCGTAGTTGCCGCCAATAAATTGTGCTCCCAAATCTGATGCTGGCCAGCCATGGCGATATAAATTTTTTCTTCAAATGGATGAAAGCAGACATCCCAAGGGGAATTGAGAAGCTGGAAAAGAGGGAAATGGAGGAGTCTAACTTTGTGATCCATTAACGAGCCTATCAGAATCACGTTTAATGACAAAGACGATGATTAAAACAAACAATAAGGAGTCTAACTTCGTGGTTCATCTTAGATTCTTAGCTATATATCTTTGCAAATGCCACTCGTCCTCAATATTTGCTAATCAATTAGATTACCTGTGTGTTTCCTTTTCCACCTCCAACATAATCAGAGCCCTTGGTCCCATTTCCAGCAAGGGTCCGCACTTTCTCATTAACAAAATCAATCTCCCTTTTAAAACAAAATCAAATGTTAGACCTGACAACAAGAAACTATTTAATTGACAATATTGAACAGAAAGTTATTATTGTATTTTTTAATTAATAATTGACCCATGAGCTCGCATTCAATATCAATACAGAGCCAAAGTTCCTTTATCAAACTAAATAAATATTTTCTTAAACATTCTACTATTGAAATTATGAGTGGATCAGTATTAATATTATAAAGCAGGCATGGCATAGTCCACAATGCAAGAGTCTTTCAGCTGTTTTCTACTATTGAATTACCCTAAAATTTCCATAAAGTGATGACTAGACGCTGTCATATATCATAAATATGAAAATAAGGCCATTGATTTTCTGAAGCTGTCATGTACCTCAAAGCATGGTTTTCGGTATCTGCAACATAAAGGATGTTTCTCTTTGCATTATAAGCAAGACCCTAGAGAAATAAAAAGAAAAAACAATTGACCTGTATAGATGAAATACTACAATTAAGCAAGAATTAAGTACTCTGGAAGCTCAAAGTATGCTTCTTTATTTTGTACCTGAGGACGGTTAAAAGTAGCATCATCAAAGGAACCATCCTTCAAACCTTCCTCCCCACTGCTCCCAATTTGTGCAATAAAATTCCCATCAAGGTCAGTAACCACCTGAATAAGCAACATGACTACGTGACTTACTGCTAATTTTAGTAAACAAACAACTTGCCTAATTAGAAAGAGAATGTATTAGAGATAGATGCATCGGCAAGAGAAATCGAAAGTATGCTAATTTGGGATTCAAAGTGTAATTTGTATTATTTAGGAACACAGCTTCAATATTAATAATATTATGTGAACTTTAGGTTTAGTAGTTTGGTCATCAGAATTTCATATAAATAGTTTGATTAGGATATCTAAGCCATACAATGCGGGACTTCATGTTTAATTCTTTATAATCGAATTTGAACAATCATATTTTGTTTATTCAATAGTGTGGTTCCAGCTACTAGTTCCAATATACATTAAGAGGAATGGACTTCTTTTGTAATTCTTAAGTAATTGTATGCGGTGCCTTGAAACGATATTCATGATTCATCTTATATATGAGAAATATTGCAAAGGTTCTATAAGATATTTTTTGCAACTTCTCAAGGGAACTTAGGAATTGACCACAGCAAGGAGTATCTAGAAACCTGGCAATTACCGTCCATATCATGTTGTGTTAAAATATTGCTCCAAATACAGTTTGTATGAGAAGTAAATCTAGTGACTCATCGTTACAATTATGCACAAGTGGTCATGAAGAGGGGAGTTGGGTGTAGGTAGTGATAGAGCACTCACTATACGACTATGGTTGCTGTCAGAAATAAAAAGCCTGTTATTAAGGACATCAACTGCTAGCTTTCCAGGAAACTTTAATGGAGAGGTCAACAGGCGTGGATCATTATCTTTCTCCAAACTCAAGGAAATTGGCGTATTGTCCAGCATGTTCTGCTTTCCATAAAATAGAAGTGCAGCCTCCACAAAATCATCTAGATCCTTTGCAAAACATGAATAATGCAACACTTGTTTTAATCACCATATTGTAAGAAAAATAATAGCTATAACTACATCTATCAATTGATGAAATTGGGCACTATTAAGAAAAATAAAATCAATGGCAATAGCAATACAAATCATCAAAAAATCCTTATGCGTAACATAAATAAATTCTCCATGCTTAAGCTTGGTTGGGAGTTGATTGACGCTCAATCTAAATGGGCTAATATTCTTAAAGTACAGAAGGACTGGTTTAAAAGAGAGTTTCAGTTTGGTTTAAAATAATGTGACTTGGAACATTGGTAATGGTCAATCAGTTAATTCCTGGACTGATAGAAGATGGTTATCCAGGCCCTTGGTAGACATGATGGATATTCCTCCCCTTTATAACTGTTTAAATCAAATGTTTCTGATTTTTTAATAAACGGAAATGGTTTATCCCTAATACGATGCAAATTTTGATATTCCCAGACAGATCTCCAGATTGGTTATTCCAAAAATGGATATACCCGATTCTCTCAAATGGATGCATTCAGCAGATGGTATTTTAACCATGAAGGATGCTTATAAATTTGTTTATCACACGGGTCCTTCTTGTAGCTGGGAAAAACATATCTTGAATGCTATTATTCCTCCATCCATGTCTGCTATATTATGGACATTAACTCATGGTAAAATTCCCACTGATGATGCCTTAAGGAAAAGAGGTTTCCCCATGTGCTTCCACTGTTCACAACACGAGGAGACTTGCTAACATCTTTTCTTTCAGTGTCCTGTGGAAATGGTTGAGTATGATGTTTAATGTTCATATTGATTATTGTTCTCTTGAATCTGGTTTAAATCTCTTTAACATGAAATGGAGTGTGCAGGTAAATATTCAGTTCCGTAACTACCTAAATGACAGCCTTAAGACACAATTATTACACAAGCAAATAATTAAGGCCTAATAACTCTAGTTCTGCTTCTTACTTCTCCTGCCACATAAATTTTCCATGCCTGCCAGAAAGACTCTGCTTGATTTTGCTGTCTGTAAAACTACTCAACTACAAAAGCTCTTTATGGCTGTGCATTAGATAGTTAAAGGCTCATAAACAAGACCTTTTCTTCGACAGATAATATAACCGCCTGTTAATTAGATGGTTGCATGTGTCCAAAATCATCAATCCCTTAGATAGACCCATGCACGCAGCTCATTAGTAGGACAAATATGAATATAAATGTTTGTCACACAGATACCAAGCACAGTAGCAATTTTCATTTCGACAAGGCAAAATCTATAATACCCAGAGTCATAGTTCTGGTATTACACAAACTAGTAACAGCAACGACAAAGTCATACTAAGCACATACGATATGTCTGTAATCCTAGAATTATCTTCCATTATTTAAAAATATCACAACAAAATTTAAAACAAAATACACAGAGAGGAGACTAAAGATCGTCATCAGTACCTTCTTGCGACCTTCTCCTGCTAGTTGTGCAAGAAGCTTACCATCAGGGCCAACTATAGCAAATGTTGGCCATGAATTTATACCCAAGTTCCTCCAAAGAAACATGTCTCCGTCATTGACAACCTAAAAGGAGGAAATAGATAATAAGATTTGGTGGAGCACACTTTATTAAGCAAAAATTCAAGAGCCCTAAAATATTAACAAAATTAAATATCAAAAACAAGTAACACTGACACACAAAATGCCAGCAGAATAAACTATAAAACCAAAACATTGGTTTTTCGTAAACTGAACGTCTGACCACGACTATCTGGCCAATGTTCAATTTTCTAGAAAAAGGAAAGTAAATAATTTGAAATTCAAGCTTTACTGGGTGAGAAATTCCATAGCGTAGAACTGCATTGCGAATGGCTTCAGAATCTTTCTCGTTATCAAACTTTGCTGAATGAACACCCACAACAACAAACTGAACAAAGCACAATATCAAACATTAACTGGACAAGTAAATGACTTTCACATATAAGACTGCAGGACAATAAAGAAAATCTTGAAAATTTAAGAAATTACCGGCATATCTTTGTATTTTTTCTCCAAAGCATCTAAGTCTGGCAGCACGTGCATACAGTTTATACAGCAATAAGTCCAAAAATCCAGCAATACAATTTTTCCTTTCAGATCCTGCCAAAAGTTAAAATCAAAATCTAATGAATTATATCAGATATTTTCATCAGATTATAATTCAAACTTGATAAAAGTACCCTGCGAAACTGAAGTGGAGCTGTATTCAGCCAATCAAGTTTAGATGGAAATTCTGGAACTATCTGAGCACTCCCCCTTGAATTGTGAAAAGAAACTGATCATAGTGTATTAATAACAATCACAACTTCTACAGTAGCTCATGGATGTACCAAGCTTTAATGTTCAATCAATGTTTTTTTTTTTTTTTTCTAAAGGAGGAGGTAATGCTTACAATTCTAAACACATAAAATAACTGACAATAGAAAATATTCTCTTCAAGCTAAATATTGGACAATATGGAGAAACAAGTGTGTGTGTGTGCATGTGTGTGTGTGTGTGTATATATATATATATATATAAAATAAGCATAGGGTTAAAATCATCAGAAAATGTTTAAGTATAAATTTATCAGAACACTAATTACCTGCTTTCCAGATCAGATATGTAGTTCACAAATTGCTGGATCCTATCATATCTTGAGTTATCTGAGAACAAAAAAAGCAATAAGTGTATGGATTATACTTCCACTTTTAGTATAACTCGGAAAAAAACAATATAGTCAATACCAGCACACTTGACCAGAGATTTAACCACTAATAGTAAGATAAAAAAGGTTTCATCTGTCCTATCTAGCATGTAGCAGCTTAAGTTCTCATGCAGATTGTTTCTTTGACGTCACCATAAAGCTTCAATCACTTTATGGTCCAAAATTTGATTTGGCACCTAGAGCAGAAATGAGATATTTATCCTTACCCAACATGCAGTCTTAAATTCAGTGGCGCTTTATATTCATATTTATACATATCATCAACAAAAGCCATGAGATAGGAAAATAGATAAAGTGGTGAATTCACCTTTCTGCTCCAAGGGTGGCTGGGTAACACCAAACAACAGATTCCAAACTGCCTTCGGGGAAGCATATTGCATTGCCTGCAGTATGGCGATTAGCTAGTTACACATGATTGACTTGCAAATTAATTGTCCCTCCAAAAGATTAAATTGAAGAGTTAAGATTTCAACCAGAGATGAGGCAAATTTTGTGCAACAGCAATTTACCTTCCAGTTACTTAAGGTGAAGATAAGGCAAGAGATAGCAATGCCCAGACTTCCAAATCTCAGTATATCTCGCCGAGAACCCTGCAACCTGCCCATAAATTATTTCTGCATCCTCATAATAGCAAATCAACAAGAAGCACTGCTTTTTGCAAGGGCAAAAATACCACATCGATAAACTGTTTCACGATTATCAAAAAACCATTGTTCATAATATAGGAGAACAACACCAAACCATCATAACATCAGAAATCCTTTTATGAGAATCCTCCATTGGCTAGTTAATGAATCATATTATTTACATTGTGAACAAATGCAAACGGAACTACATTACATCACGCTACTGTTCAGAGGCAACCTGTTTCAATTTTTACAATCGGTGGTCGTTAGACTTTTACTTTCCATATTTCTTTCTTTGAAATAGGAAAATATATATTAAAAGCCAATTCCACTTAAAGACAAACCTTTTGGCCCAAGTACAAACCTTCAGAAAAAAAAAAAAAAAAATATCCCCATCTCTCTCTTTTCTCTCCCCATCCCCATTCTCAAGCCCCCACAATTTTAATAACTTTGTCAAGCTTCAACGTAGACACCATTATGATTCTATCTCCTGCCTGCGTCTCCGTCTTTTAAAAAGAACATCAATTTATACTGTCACATACATACACAAATATAGTGTGTGTGTGTGTATTAAAAAATAATATTATGATAAATACTATATAATATATATTAAAATATAATGATATATTATTTTATAAAGTATAATAATATGAATTGTATAATTAAGTTAATAACTAATATTAAAAGGGTAGATTTCAAATTATTTTGGTTGTTATTTATCCATTGTCCATTAAACAGTGTACAAGATAAAAAAGTTATCCTGTAACTTACATTTGTTCTCTTTATAATTATATTAGTGTGTGTATCAAATACGCACATAATGAATTGAAGACCAGAAAAATATAAACCCTCAAAAAAGGTTTATAGAACTAGTATTGAATTACAATCTATGTTTAGATTCCTACAGAGGATAGTTATCCATCCATCATCTTCACAATGAAAACTGGTTAAAAGCACTGCAAATTTATACCAAGACTATATGCCTTACGAACTTACTTTTGGAAGAAAATCTTTAGAATTCAGGAGAATGAAAAGAGAAAAAGAAAAAATGTTCCAACATGAAACCGTCTTACCCTCCAGCAAGCACATCAGATGACTCTGCAAAATTATTTAGAGTTTCAGAGCCCTGCATCCTCTCATCTGCAATGGCACGTGTAGATAAGACCTCGTGCAATATAATATCTACACTCTTGCGCACTACTCAAAAGTAATTGTCAGAAAATAATTATCTTAACTAAAAAGTATACTTTAATGGAACAAACAACTTGACCAAAATCGTGTTGAAGAGAACATTTTGCAATAAGTGAGAACAATTTGCAATACATGGAGTACTCATAGCTCAGAGTTCTTAAATTATGGACCAAATGTGGCTTTCCATTCTACATCAATGGTAAAAAAAACATTTAGAAGAAAGAGATCGATTTACAACAAATACCCAAGACTACATACTATATCCAACAGAGCCACCACACAGAATATCCTCAAGTGAAACACTTCCTATGTCATCCCGGATAAATGTTGGCTCGGAAGATTCCAAAACCTCATCTGATAATGAGGTCCTTACAGCTATGCATCTACAAACAATGAAACAAATTATGTAAATATTTTTTTGGTATACATTTTAATAATGTAAACGTATAGTGGTTTTGGAGTCTAGAAATTGGTTTGGGTTGGTAAGTTCAACCAACCATTATCTATCCTTTTTTTTTAACACAGGAAATGCAAAGGTCAATGCTTACCTCATTTGTGCAGCTTTGGCAGCTTGCACTCCAGCTAGCGCGTCTTCTATAACAATACACTGGGAATACATATTACTTATTAATTATGTTTAAGAGAAAACACAACCCTCATTTCACACAGGATATCAAATACAATGTCTAAGTTGTGCATTAAAATTTATAGATGCTGATAAACATGATAAGAGACACGGTAAACTTAGAGTCCACACAGTTAGAGAACTGCAGATGCCTCTTATTGCAGAAACAGTTTTCGGCTATCATAAAAGAATTTCAAGAGACAACTTTCTGCATAGTAGCAAACATTCAATAAGTTTATTACCCAAAAGCTAAGTAATTGCCTCACTGGATGTTTGTAGGTTCATGCTTGTCAAGTATTATTGATTATTGATGGGAACAAATGAGAGACAATTCAAGAGTACTCCTCTCAGAAGCGTACGCCCTGATAAACCAAGAGTACTCCTCAGGGTGCAAAACAAGCCTCCAACCCACTTTGTGCTAAAATCTAACTTTTTATTATAAGAATAAGAGAAAAATAGATCAAACTCTAGGCTACTTGGTCATAGAGGCTTTGATATCATGTCGTCGACTAACTGTCCCAAAAGCTTAAGATTTAGGTGAAGACACATCGTTGGTTCTATATTGCATCTTGAACAATAAAACAACACCACTCTACAAAATGTCAATCATCCAAAAAAAGTAAAACATGTGCCTCTCATAATAAGCTCAATCTAATAGCATATACCTCACTAGGGGGCACATTCAGTATTCTTGATGCAGCTAAGAAAATATCAGGAGCAGGTTTCAAATTCTCAAAAGCATCTGCAGAGACAATCGCATCGAACCTAATAAAACAAATGCAATTGTACAATAAGAACAACATTTATAGTGGAGGTTACAACTAAAACTAAGGTCGAGCTGATCAACTGAGGCTTGAAATGAAAGAGTAATTATATCGCTTAAACCTCGTCTAAATTAAACATTCTACAGCTTAGTATATATAATATGCAGTGGACTTACAATTCATCTTGGATTAGGGTTTAATACCATAATAACTAATTTGAGAAATTAAAAAAAAAAAAAAAGTTCCATACTAATGTGTACTACATATTATCAGTAAATCAACAATATTTGTAGGTCAATGTCTCCATTAACATTCAAAAAATTACTCAGAATGTTGGCTTACAATGACAATGGTAAACCAGCAGCGGCTAGATTTGCATCAACCTTTACACGATCAGCACTGGATGCAACAGCCACTTTAAGCCCTTTGCTTTTACACTGTTATGCGGTACCATGTCCTTTCTTAGTTACTTGATGAATCAGCAAAGCAATCAAACAATGTTAATATCATGATTAGTCCTGCATACCTGAGAGATGAGTTCAAGGGCACCTGGAAATCCTATTCCAGAATCTGGTTTTGCAAACTAAGATAAGTGAAAAAAAATTAGGCAATATCGAGTAGAAGAAATGAAAAGTAGCATCAAGAGAAAGATAAATACCTTATCTAAATATATTTCAAAGAACCTTTTTTTGGCAGCTTCTGGGTCAAATCCTTTAACTCCCTTAACAGAAGCAACACCTCCCAAAAAGTTAGCTTCTCCTTTAATGTTTAAAAAAGAAAAAGAGCAATGAATAACTTAAAAGCTTAATAATCAATTAGCAACTCAATAAAACAAAATGGAACTTATCTATCTGCCAAATAACATTGTTGAATCAAAGCAAAATAAAAGTGCAGTAAGAGTATATTAGTAAAAAGACATTTCGAACACATTCTTTGCTTCATGTTACTCATTCTAAGTATTGAAGTTAAAAAGACGAGGAAATTTAAAAAACAAAATGACATTATAGAAATTTGTTATTTTCTTTTTATGTTCTTTTGTCTAGCTTTAAGATGGGAAATGGATGTCTTATAAAGCTATGATGACCAAAGTTTTATCGTATCCTACCAAGTAACCTCTAGATCAAACTTGACCAACAATTTCTATTCATTTTTTATTTCTCTAATTTATTTCACATAAAATCTTTCGGGGAAGTGAAACAATTAAGAAGAGGATTAAGAGGTCAATGGCTTTACCCTAAACATGATTCATAACAAAACATTAAGACTACTATTGATCCATGTACCCGACCCAACTCTACTTATTTCTCTTAACCACCTATTGGGAAAAGATTCAGTTGTTGCTAAACATCAAAGTGTTGCACATGAATTGCTTAATTCAAGAAAAAAAATTAAATGAAATCAGATTGGATTTAAAAATTAAGCACTTCAACTACATTTTAACCGAATCAACACAATTTGAAATCAGTGACATGGGATAAGCCCAACAATAACCAAGCCTTCTTCAATGCATCCAAGCAGCAGCACAGTGACTCTTGCTCATTCGATACTTTACCAGAGCCGCATAGTTCGTTGTTTTGCGATAATCACCTAGATTACCACTATCGCCAAGTTGATCCGTGTTGTAGAAGTTCAACTAAGATCTAAGTTAGCCTGAGACAACCCTCACCTCTTATCTAAGTTTGTGCAAGGATTTACAAACCGCGAAAGCAGGTTTAGTCATTCTCATCAACTAGCTCCAAGTTGAGACTCCATAAAATGAACAATAACGTTTACCACGTCTTAGTGATTTTGTTTCTAGCTTCGCAATGCGCATTCAATACCAATGTTCTCTCACGGTGGATTAACGCTCCAAACGCACACTAAATAAAGTATCGCCAACAAAGGCAACTGGCCAAAAACGCATAACGTATTCAGAAATTACGGTGGAGATTGAAGCGTGAAGTTCAGAAAACAAAAACCGGAAACCTAGAGAAATACCGGTTCCCGTAAACGGCGTAAAATCGTCGACGGTGACTTCGATGCCCATCTCGGCGAACAACTCGACGCCGGCTTGTCTAGAAGGCTCTTCGCTGTTGCAAAGCACGCCGTCCATGTCGAAGAGCACCGCGGAAACCTTCCCCCACTCTCCTGATTCTGCAGCGACGTTCTTCTGCTCGACATTCACTACGCAGGCTTTCACTGCGAATCTCTGTGTCAAAACGAGGCGTTTCGATCGGCAATGGAAGAATCGAGAAGAAGGAAGCGAAACGGGTTTCGGTCGTTTGATACTGGAGGAGAATAACAAGTGCTTTGAGGCCGTTGGGCGCGATAGGTTAAAACGACCCGTTTCAAATGCCATTGCCATGCTTATGCAGTGCAGTGATTCTGTTTGTGAGTGGCTGGGAGGATCTTAATTTATAATTCATTACAAAACTGATTACAAATTTCAGAGGGTACCTTATCCACTTCTTCACCACACCATTTATTTCTTTTTTTATATTTATTTTTCTGTCCATTTATGCATCTGTGACTGAGAAGTTCTTCAGTTAGCTCATACTCTGCTTGACATGGGTCATTCAAATGTAGTTTCAAAATATTTATTTAAAAAAAATAGTATTCAATCAAAAATTTTAAACATTAAAAAAATATGTAACTATTAGAAGAAGAGAACTGATGATATAAAATTAAGATTTTAAAAAAATAAAAAATAATTACTTAATATTCAAAATCATATCAAAAACTGTTTTGTTTATTTGACTTTTATAAAATTTGTTTGTATGTATAGACAACATTTCCATAAAAAAGTTACCTCTATTTAGGTTTGTCTTAATTTCCATTGTAACCGTAATAGAGATCTTTCTTCCGCATTTCAAAACTTTTTCTATGTTCAAGTAATGATTTTCTATTATTTGTTGTTAGCTTTTTTTTAATAATTGTTTGGTTATTGATACTATTATAATCAAGGTGAGTTTTTTTCTTTATTTAAATAAATTTTATATGTGAGGCTGTTTCTTAGTTTCCTAGATTTTTAAATATTTTTTAATCATATTACTCTCAGTACGGAAATAAGTACAAATTTGACTATGTACATCTGTATTTTGAAGTAAGAATTGATATTATTTCCTAGATGTAAATTTTCTTTTTCATCTTTGTTGTTGTCATGTTGCTTCTGTATTTTCCCTAATATTAACCAAAAATAATTGTAAAAAAATACATCAAATTAAACATATATCGTAAAAAATTAAAAATTAAAAGGATAATAAAAAAATATATCTATAATTTACTAAAGGTTTTGACAACACTAAAAAAAATTGTCAAAATAAAGTGAAAATGAAAATGAAAAATCAAAAAAAAATTATCTAATAAATTAAAAGTATTTTAATCATTTAAAGTGAGAATGAAATTTATCTAAAAGTTTGAATATTATCCAAACTCTGTCCACTTGTACTCAATGAAAATGTTTCCAACAAAGTTAATACAAGCTCATACAATACCCACTAAGTTATGAAAATTTATAAATCATCCCTAATGACTATTCAAAGGAGTAACATGACATAAACCCATTTATAATTAAGCATAAAAAATACAATTAATACATAAAAAAAGATTCTTAAAATATTTATATAAAAAACTTAGGTGTGTGTGTGTATATATATATATATATATATATATATATATATATATATATATATATATATATATATTCATTATATTAATAAAAAATAAACAATAAGTTTTATTTTTTTTATTTTTGAGATTATTTAATCTCATATATTTTAATTAGAAAAAGTATTAATATATGTGTGTGTGTATATATATATATATATATATATATATATATATATATATATATATATATATATATATATATATATATATATTGATACATTACAAGAAAAATTGATTTTAAAAACTAATTTATGAGTTTTTAAAATGATAAAATTAGTCACTAACTTAGTTAAAGACCAATTTAGAATTTAATAGTATAAGTGACTAAAATCTTAGCTAATGTTAAATATAATTTATCTTGCCTTTATTTCGACTAAATTCAATCATTATTTTTATTTTTTACTTAACTCTTATTGAAAAGTAAATTTTATGGAAAATTATTGTTGTAAGGATTAGACATTCACAAGCCCCGTACAGTTCCTAGTGTAGGGTAGAGCAAGTTTAGCGAGTCACCATTTTGGTTTTAGTAAGTACCAATTTTCCCCTATTCTTGAGCTGTGTAGGGTTTTCATAAAAAGAAAATATGTGTGCACTTTCTTGCTGTAGTCTCAGAGACATCAAGAATGATCCTTGTTCGTTTTGGATCCTTAGGATAGGTTCAGATCTTTGATCAAAAGCTTTTGGTGCAGGCTAGGTTGCCGTGATTTTAGGTCTTTTGAACTCCTTTGAAGGTCTCTACTCTATACAAGTAAGGGAAACTAATTTGAATGCTTTTAGTAGATATTATAATTATCTTTTCATTATGTATGATTTGATAGGAAAAATTGATGGGAAAGACACATTTACACATAATTACACAGTGAAATAATTACTCAAAAATTATGCGTGAGAAATAAAATATTTCCCACTTGAAAGAACCAAGAGAAGCTTAATATGCAACAATCCAAAAATTCAGAGAGTATAAAATAAATAATATGCAAGAGATAAGAGGCACACCAATTTTTAACATGGAAACCCCCAAAGAGAGGGACAAAAACCACAGGACCTAGTCCAGAAAAATCTCCACTATAATATCAAAGAGTACATAGTACAGAGAAGCACTTCTGAAAAATAATCTTAGTTCTACTCATAGAAAAATAGTGAAAAACACTCAACAGACAAATAGAACATATTGAAACAGTGAGAAAAATAAAATTCTAAAAATACTAGATTGATGCCAGTGGTGAAAGGAGCAAGATGATGAAATTTTACCAAGAACAGAGCACAAATGAGTACTCAAATAGTTGTTCAAAGTAAACCAGAACTCTAGCAGGCAAAGATGGTACAATCTGTTTCTGCTCTCTTTTCTTGTGTGAAGTGTAAAAAACCTTACAGAGTCACTTTAGGTTATTCACTTAAAACCTATTAGGTTGTCTTAATATTTTATTATTTTAAAATAAAATGTTGTTGGGCCTAACTTGAGGAGGACCCATACAACAAACTCTCCCTCCGACACAAGAGAGGTCAAATGCCAACCCAGAAATAAACCGACAAGTTTCAAACTTCCCCTTTGTCATCATATCTGAACCATTGTCATCTGTATGAATCTTCTCAAGTTCCAATAGTTTAGAGTCCAAAATATCACAGATCCAATAATACCGCACATCAATATGTTTAGATCTACCATGAAAAGTAGGATTCTTGTCAAGATGTATAACACTTTAACTTTCACAAAATAAAACATACCTCTGCATGTTGAAAACCAAGTTCTTGCACAACAATCAACATATCATCAACATAAAGCAGTAAAATAATGAAATCAGTATCAGAGAATTTATGCACAAAAACACAATGATCAGAAGTAGTCTTTTTTAATCTTTGTTGGATCATAACTGACTCAAACTTCTTGTACCACTGTCTTGGGGCTTGTTTCTTATTTGTGTACATTAAGTATAGCATGTCTATGTTTAATAGAGATCCTCTAGTTTCATTGATGATCTAAGTCACGTAAACTAAGATATCAAGTGGTGAGAAGCTGATGAGGGAGTTCATACACACTGAGACCGCTCGTAGACACTCGGTATTGGATGTTTGGACTTACTCTGATCCCTTCTCTTAGATTCATTGACAATCTAAGTCTTGGATATTGGATTAGTCTTTTCTCATAGATTCATTGGTAATCTAAATCTTGGGTATTGGATTAGTCTTTTCTCTTAGATTTGCTGAATCTAAGTCTTGGTTATTAGATTAGATGTTAGTCTCTGGTAGGGGCATACTTAATGGGTCTTCCGGAAGACGACAGGTCCATGTATGGCCTATATGTGTGATGTGGTCATTAATGTGTGACCAATATATATGATGTGGTTCATGTGTGGCTGATGTGTGTGATATGATATATTTATTTTATTTATTTAAAACCAAAATAAAAGTTTAAGAAAAATAGTTGACCTAATAAATTCACAATTAAAAGAATTTGCCTAAATTAATCAGTATTAGTTCATACCAAAATTAGTTATATCTAATTTTCCTTTGCAGATTTTAAAGAATTTCACCACACAAAACTAATTACAAGGTTAACACACAAGAAAATGAATATGAAATAAAAGCTCCTTATGAAATTTAAGTTTTTTATTCCATAAAAACTACTTCACAATATTAAAGGTTAACACACAAGAAAATGAATATGAAATAAAAGCTCCTTATGAAATTTAAGTTTTTTATTCCATAAAAACTACTTCACAATATTAAAGAATATACAGAAATCTGATGTTACACTCTCTCTAAATTTTCTAGAAAATATAGTGTAAATATTATGTATTCTGGCACATTGGAAATCTCTTTACAAATTCTAAAGGATTCCACTAATACAAACAAAAAGTTTACGTACAAAAGAATGAATATGAAATAAAAGCTCCTTATGAAATTTAAGTTCTTTATTTCATAAAATTACTTTGGCAACATCAAAGAATATACAAAGATGGTGTAATGTTTCGCTCTATCTAAATTGTCTAAAAATTATAATATAACTTAGATATTATGCATGCAAACTTATTGTCTAGAAAATATAGTATAACTTAAAATATTATTCAATATTAAAAAATATTTTATAAATATTATTAATTGTTAAAATATTTCAATCTACCTTTTTTGTTTATTTTGTACATATTTTACATACAATATATTTTTTACCAATTTCTTTTAGTTATACATGAAAAATTCTGTTACATTATTATTACTTTAAAAATATTTTATTTTTTGAAGCTATCAAAAAAGTATTATTTATATTAATGCTCAAATATAGAATTATTATGGGAGAAAGTCTATTATCCTTTTTTATAATTCAATATTTGAAGTCGAAGTTTACTTTTCTTTTGCAGCATAATCATCTTTTTTAAATATAAAGATAAAATAAAGATAACTCTCAGACCTGTATTATGTTTGGAGTTTTTTGTTAATTGATTAACAAGAGATTATAATATTGTAAAAAAAAGATGGCTACTGTATTAAGTGCGTCTCTACACCTCTACCGTGACTATATTTGAAGAAGTTTATTTTGAAAATAAAAAATCTTATTTAAAATATTTTTTATTCTTTTTAAGTATGGTCCTTAACTATAAGATCCCATATAAATATATAAAAAATAATCAAATATAATTCGTTCATTCAAATTTAATTGTTTATTTAAAAAGTATAAACTAATTAAATACTTTTAAATTTATCCTAGTTTTATATATTCAAATATATTCATATTCGTATTCATGATTCACATTATATTGTCTTAATCCCTTATTCATACAAATTATATACCATTTTTTAAGAATGTTTTCTATTTTTTTTTAATAAAATTTGATAAAAATGTTTTTCAAAAAGATTATTTTATTTTATTAACATCCAAGTTGAAACAATAAGAAGGATGATAAAAAAATGAAGGAAAGTAGTTGAGAACTTTTTTTTTCTGAAATAGATATAAAAAAAATTATTGAATGATACAAATTTATTTCGCAATTCAAAATAAAATAAATTTATTTCTCAAAATTTTGTAGGAACATTATTTCTTCTAACTATTTTTCGCTTAAAAATTCTTAATATAAATCATAACTTTTTTTCACACTCTTGCATGCAAGTATTCTTCACGTTGTTAGCAAGATCATGAGCACATGAGAAGTGAGTAAAGTCAATGATCAAAATCATAAAGAAAACAAAATCAATTATCAAATCACAAAAAAAAATTAATGAAATCAAATATAGAATTAAAACGGTGAAAATAAATAAATATCTTGTGAGGATACATACCAATATTAGTGGCAATGTACTTTATTAAGCGACAATTGTTGATACAATTGTAAGCGGGATTAGAGGATACTTTATAACTACAGTGAGTTAACCATCTTTAATACAACGTTGAGAGAATAGCTCATCTGCATATTTGATCACACACTTCGCTTTGCATAAAAATCCACCAATACTATTTATTAGTACTCTCACAAGACTGTGAATTTGATGAAACCAAGCATGCCAAAGCAAGCAACCAAGAAATTGGATGAGTCTTAGGCTTTGGTCTAGTGTCAGTGAGTGCGAGTAATGATTGACAAAGAACCTATGCATAGTTGAGGGGAAGTCCATAAGCACGTGGTCTAAAGTGATTAAAATTAGCCAAAAGTACATAAACTAAGCATTTGGTACAAACTGTTTTGAAAAACACTGCATTGGACAAAAATAAGTCGATTTCAGGATAAGCGAAATCGATTTATTCGTGCCTGGACAGAACTGAATAACTATCTTTTTCAAAAAGTACTTTTGGGTTTTTCTCTTATAAAAACAAAAGGTTTCTAACATGCGCCATATGAATAAGATTTTGAGAATCAATAGAAATCAATGTGAAAAATCACTTTGGGAAAATTAGGAATTTCTTGATCAAATTCATTGGGGCTTTTTCTTGGAGAATCACAAATTATTATGCTATTGGATTTCTTCAAGACCATGCAAAGGCCTCTTCTGTTACACCAATTAGAGAGTTTTTCTCAACCCTTCCTGATCCTGTTTGAGTCAAGATATGCCTTGATTCATTGTAATTTTGTAAAATTCTTCAACAATTTTTGGTTTTGGGCTATAGGAGTTAGCCTTGTGTGTTTGCTGAATTGATTGGGGGCTGCGGGGAGTAGTTGATCAATTTAGTGGGTTTCTTGATTCTTACAGGGAGTAGGAATTGTTTGGTTAATTGTAAGTAAACAATTGATTGATTTAGTGGAACTTTCTTTGCTTGAGGGGCAAAGGAGACTAGACGTAGCCCTTGAGGAAGGGTGAACCAGTATAAAATTGATTGTGTTTTATTTTCTTGACCCTTCTCTCATAATCTTGATTTGTTCTTGCACAACCCACTGTAATTAATTGATAATTGATTTAATCCTGGTTAATCTGCTGAAAAATTGATTATTTACTATAAGTACATATGTTCAGTTCTTTACAGATTTGAGTTTGGGTTTAAATTTGCTTTAAATGAGTCTGTAACTTCTTTGCATCAAGAAAGTGCATTTTATTTCTCTAGAGTTATAGCAATTTCAAAACTGTGTATTGATTTGAATTCATTCTGCAATACTTGTATTTGGTTTTAATTCAATATTGTAACTGGTGGGTTCAAATCAATTTTCTGAAAAATCTGTTAATCTGGTTTTGTTGTAGTAATTGAGTTTTAAAATCTGGTTTTATCTTCGTAGATATTCTAATCTGATCATATTGTGTGGGGCTGTTAGTTCTTCTCAAATTTTTGTAAATCAATATCAGTATCTAAATTTTGATTTGTGGTATTAACTTTGGTGTGCTAGTGGTGATTGTGAATCCTTGTTATTGATTGCCTTTATCTAGAGCTACTGCAGATCTGTTGTATTCTTTGATATCATAATCTGCTGAAATCACTTGAATATTTGTGTTGTAGTTTTGTTCATTTCTATTTTGTTAGATTATAGTTAGTTACTTGATGTGATTTGACTACTAGATAAAGTATACTGCTATTTAGTTACTTGAACTTGACTTTGAATATTTTTATTGTTGTGCAATTATTCATTTATGTGTGCAGTGTTAGTTGTGACTCTCTCTGCCAAAAAAATAAATCAATTTATTCATGCTTGAAGTTGATTTATTTTCTTGCTGCACCTTATATTCTTGATCATTGAGATTGATTAAAAGTTTTCTATTGGCAAAAATTGTTTTCAGTGTTTTAAACAGCAAAAATCTTTTAAAGTTCAATTCATCCCCTCTCTTGAACTCAGCCAAATACATTTTCAATTGGTATTAAGAGGTAAGTCTTGAAAGTTACTCAAGTTTTCAATCATATGGCTGAGGGAAAGATACCTTTTGGTGAGAGTGCTTCTTTTAATAGACCTCCTTTGTTCAATGGTGTTAACTATCAGTTTTAGAAAATTCGCATGAAAATTTTTATTGAATCTCTTGATAGAGGTATTTGGGATGCAATTGTAAATGACCCTTTTGTTCCTAAAAATGTTATTGATGGTTTTGTTGTTGACAAACCTTGGTCTGAATGGAGTACAGATGAGAGCAGAAAAGCTCAATTTGATTGCACAACTAAGAATATTATAACCTCTGCTTTAAATTTAGATGAGTTTTCCAGGGTTTCACAGTGTTCTTCAGCCAAAGAAATGTGGGATATCCTATAAGTGACTCATGAAGGGACAAGCGATGTAAAGAGGGCAAGGAAGCATTCTCTAATTCAAGAGTATGAGTTATTTAGAATGCAAGCTGGAGAAACAATACCTGATGTGCAGGAAAGGTTCACACACATAGTAAATCATCTCATTGGGCTTGGAAAAACCTTTGACAAAGAGGAGCTAAACATCAAAGTATTGAAGTGCCTGGACAGATCATGGCAGCCAGAGGTCACTGCCATATCAAAGACAAAATATCTCTCAACATTGAGCACAGCTGCACTGTTTGGAAAGTTAAGGGAGCATGAGCTAGAAATGAATCGGTTTAAAGAATAAGAAAATGGAGAGAGGAAGGCTAAAAGCATTGCTCTCAAAACTACAGCACTAGCAGAAGAAACCAAAACAGATTCAAGTTGTGACAGTGAGAACTAGAAATTGTTAAAATTGATTTTGAGCACTTGAATTTAATTTTCCAGTCTTCTAACTATGAGAGTGAGTCTCACAAACCAGCCAAGTGTGAAAACTGTGAGGTGTTGGAAGCAAAGGTAAGATATCTTGTAAAAACTTCTTCCAAGCTTGTTATGGGAATAACAAATTTAAATATTATTTTAGGTTCCCAAAAATTGTGTGTTTGATAAAGCTGGAATTGGTTTCAAACCCATGTTTAAAAAGAAAACCAGAAAATTCAGCAGTTTGATAAAGCTGGAATATTTGTGCTGTAGTTTTGTTCATTTCTATTTTGTTAGATTAAAGTCACTTACTTGATGTGATTTGACTACTAGATAAATTTAAGAGTATATTCTTGTTTAGTTACTTGAACTTGACTGAGTACTTTTATTGCTGTGAAATTATTCATTTCTGTGTGCAGTGTTAGTTGTGACTCTCTGTGCCAGAAAAATAAATCAATTTATTCGTGTCTGAAGTCGATTTATTTTCTTGTTACACCTTATATTCTTGATCATTGAGATTCATTAAAAGTTTTCTATTGGCAAAAATTGTTTTCAGTGTTTTAAACAACAAAAATCTTTTAAAGTTCAATTCAACCCCCTCTTAAAATCAACCAAATACATTTTCACTATCTAATTCTGTTTGTGTAAAATTCAATAGAATCGTAAAAGTGCAAATACATTTATTACTCCAATAGTTTTTATCTCAATTTTCCCATGACTTTTCTCTCAATTCTTTCCAAAGATCTAATTTTCACAAAAGGTCTTGTCTCTCTTATAATATTTTACCAAAGCTAAACACTAATTTATAGGAAAATATTGTAACATTTTCTTACTCTTGAAAATATTAATTGTTGAATTATTTTAGGAAAGTTTTGATATTTAATTTATTAATTTTAATTCTTTGATATTAGTTTTAATTTCTTATTTATTGAAATTTTAATACTACATATTTAATCTTTTTTCAGATTTTAAATTCTATAATTTTCAGATATAGTAGATTTCTAAAATTAATATATATATATATATATATATATATATATATATATATATATATATATATATATATTAATAAAACATAATAAATGATTTTTACTCTCTTGTATTTTTTTAGATTTATTTAATCACATACATTTTAATTAGAAAAAGTATTAATATAATATATACTAACAATTTATCTATTGTTTTCTTCAATGATTAATATATGAGAAAAATATAACATGTTGACTATGTATCGTTTAAAAAAAACAGTATTTAGATAGTTTGTAAGTAGTAAAGCCAATTTAATTTATATATATTTATTATTTTTTAGTATAAAATTGATAAATGAATTATAAAAAATATAACGAGTTTATTTAATGTCTCTGTTTCTTCTAAATTTAATAAAAATAAGAAAACAAATACAAAAATACATAACACTTTTTCTTATAATATTTCATTTATAAAATATATTAAAAAAATATATATTTTATAATAAGGTGAAATGGTTTTTTTTTTCATGTTATTATGTATACTTAACTCTTATTGAAAAGTAAACTTTATGGAAAATTCATGTCGTAAGGATTAACAAAAACCATTCTCTCTTTAGACAACAAAATCCTATAATTCTCTCTGCTCTCTCTCTCTCCCCTAAAAAAAACCTGAAACCCTTTTCTCAACTTTCTTTGGTCTGTCTCAAAAACCCTAAATCCCTTCTTAGTTCTCTCTTCTCTTCATCTCTTTCTTGATTCAGATTAGAGTTTCAGAAGCAACATACAATTTCTGGTGTAGGGTAGAGCAAGTTTAGCGGATCACCATTTTGGTTTTGGTAAGTATCAATTTTATGCTATTCTTGAGTAGTGTAGGGTTTCCATAAAAAGAAAATATGCATGCACTTTCTTGCATGTAATATTAGAGACATCAAGAATGATCATTGTTCATTTTGGATCCTTAAGATAGGTTCAGATCTTTGCTCAAAAGCCCTTGGTGCAGGCTAGGTTGCCCGTGATTTTAGGTTTTTCGAACTCCTTTGTGGGTCTCTACTCTATACAGGTAAGGGAAGCTAGTTTGAATCCTTTTAGTAGATATTGTAATTATCTTTTTATTATGTATGATTTGATAGGAAAAATTAATCTTAAAAGTATGCCACAGTACAATATGTTAGAGTACTTAATTGTGGAATGAGATGTGGTTTTGATTTGAAATATTATCTAACAGTGACAATGAAATTTTCTATAATTTGATGAAATGATTGATTTTATGTTAATTGAACTTGTGGGAACAATAGATATTTGAATGCTTAGTAAATAACTACTGTCTTGATGTGAGATGTATCCTTGTATATTTTCATGTTCTGGATTGAATGAGTTGTTGTGCATGATATGAAATGGTGATCGATACATAGTATCTTTAGGAAAGAAGATATCCCATGTTGAGATTGTTAAGATGTGCATTGTTTGAGGATTTGTCGAGAAGGAGGTATCCAAACTCAACTAGTATATTGGAATCACATAGATGAAGATTACTAGGTGGTGAGAGTCGATGGAGGTTCGGACTCAGCGATTGCAGTTTGAAATATAACTGGTCAGAAAAGTCTCAAGGAAACTAACTTTGTCATACAAGATTGATGATTTATTGTTTTTGGGACTGTGTGGATTCACAATTTGGAGTTGTATGACAGGTGCAAACCTCTGAGTCTAACTCAATGCACAAGTCTTTCGGAAGTAGAGAGTCAAATGTCTTTGTATGTGAATCAGTATATGTATGATCTAAGTTATTGTGGAGATAAATCATGAAAGTCTGATGTCTGTAGTTTGGTTGAGATAGGAATTTAATTAATTTATGAATATATATTTCTTTAAATTCTCTAGCTTACCCTTATTTTTTTTTGTGGTGTTTGTTTTGTTCTTAAATCTGCGATAATCGTGTGTTACACATGAGCAGAGGATCTAACAGGTGGTGTGACTCCTTATTGAGCTGATGGAGAAATTTTATTTTATTTTATTTTGTGATTGTATGAAGATATTTTTATTAAATCAATCTCATGTAGAGAATTTTACGTTAAAATACTTTAATGAATGTATGGAGATTTATATTTAAGCTTGTCATAGAATTTCTATGCAATAGAGTTCCTATTACGTGAAAAATATGGGATGTTACATGTGTGATCCTCATTTGTTCAATTTTATGAATAAAAAGTTATTATACTTAATTATATGGATGTATACGAAATTCAATTTTCTCTTGTAATATTTTAACAAAGTTAAACATGAATTTATAGAAAAAATATTTTCATATTTTTTTATTCTTAAAAATATTTATTGTTGAATTACTTTAAGAAAGTTTTGATATTTAATTTATTAATTTTAATTTTGCAGTAATATTTTTAATTTCTTATTTAGTGAAATTTTAATACTATGTATTTTATATTTATTTAATATTTAAATTTCATAATTTGATAGATATATTAGACTTTCTAAATTATTTGAATCATATATATATATATA
>Ga0209700_101866_pt1 | contig 43630 bp, 16 predicted proteins | sample SiratroredBW_FD_187528 | JGI IMG/M metagenome (GOLD analysis project Ga0209700, IMG submission 187528) | Root nodule microbial communities of legume samples collected from California, USA - Siratro red BW (SPAdes) (version 2) | ecosystem: Host-associated > Plants > Roots > Nodule | place: USA... | reverse complement strand
CCTGAAAAAAAAAAAAAACAAAAATACAAGAAGATCAAGAAAGATGTGAAGTCCAAATACTAATGTTACAAAAACAAAACACTCTGCATACTAACCTAAGTAAAGCTCTCCAAACGATCCACTCCCAATCTTCCTACCGAGCTTGAATTTTCCACCAATAACATGATCCATGATACAAACCCAATCTCCTGATCCTTGTTAAATTACAAAAACACTCTACTACACAACTCAACCAAAAAAAAAAAAAAATTTTTTGCCTATTCCGAGTATCTCGTCAACGATTGAGCTTTATTTACAGCACAATCTCATCAGATCCAACGAGATTTATCACTAAACCAATGATCCGAAAGTATATTTAATAACTCAAAAATTCAGGCTATGCTAATCCGAATACCGTAAAAATCATAAGAAACAACTCTTGATCAACAGAAGTAAGATCAGGAACTAGAATCTACAAAACACCCATTGCGATTCTGGGGTCGTTCAAAGAAACCCCTTTTCCTCTTCTACGACGAAAAGAGATCGAATGGCGAAAAGGGTGGGAAAAAAATCCGGAGTAACAGTGAGTAGATAAACTAATTCTGTTCTCAGCGGCGAATAGTATGAAAAAAATGCAGTAATGTAGAAGGAAAAGGAATCTAATAGGTACGATATAATAGGGCAAAGAGGGGTTATAGATTTGGCATCAGCCTTCGGATCTGTCTTTGAGGACAGGAAGCAGATTTTGTAGGAAAAATTTCAGATTCGGAAAAAAGAAAATAAAGGAAAAGAAAGTGATATGAGAGATAGAGAGAACATAGAAAGAATAGCCAATGTGAGGTTGGAGGAGGAAGAAAATGGACGACGGTCCAAACTAAACCCACTCACTATATTATTTATATATTAAATAAAAGTTTTATGCATTTGAATAAATAAATGGTTTTACACTACCAAAATAAATAAATTGTTTTAAATTTGGATAGACTATTGTGAAAAATAGTCATTAATAAAAGTGTCAGACATTCAAGTGAATAGTTTATTATTTATGCTTTTGGAAAAGTGATATTTATAATTTATTTAAGTTTATCTTAAATTTACTTATATAAATGGTTAAAAGATTGTTGGAGTCTATCTATGTGATAGAAAATTTGTGTTTTATTTTGATTGTGTACAAAAGTTCACCAAATCAAACTAAATAGTTTATGATCTAAGGAACTAGAGAAAATCCAGGAAAAAAGGGATTTGTTGATTACAACTATAAAAATAGTTAAATTTATGAGAGAAGTAACTTGTCACCTTTGTAATTCTCTCACATGTGACATTACAATTGAGCCTAAAGTCTTCTCTATGGCTAGAAGTCACCTTGAGCTTTTAAGCATAATTTTTTTTAGTCTCGTGCACCACATTACATTTTAAGGATTTTAGCTTTTCTTCTCTCAATTTGTATGTTTTATTAACATGATTCTTACCTATTTCATTAAAGTTTATATTTTTATTTTATTGAAAAAAAACTTCTCCTTTTTAATTTGTGAGTTATTACCTATTTGATTAACGTTGATATTATTATTTTGTTAAAAAAACTTTCATTTTTCAATTATTAACAATTACCTACTTTGGTCCATGTTACGAGAAACATTCGATAAGTTCCATATGGCCCATTTTATAAAGCACTTTATACTTCTAATAATATATTTATCTATTTATTTGTTTCACTTGTTTGTCTTTATTAATTGTTTATGGTATATACTTTGGAGTTTAGCTTTATCGAGGAGAGATATAAGTCGAATTTTAATTCACGCGAATATCACAGATGTCTCAATGCATTAGTACAAATTTGAAAATAAATATACGGATGATCGTTTCAAGGATAAAGTAGGTAAGACAATATAATTTTTTAGAAATCTATAAAAATTATTTAATTTATCTATTTGTCTGAGAAACTTGAAACTCTGATGCATGGTGTTGTGATGGTTAGGACAAGTGGTGGTTACAAGTAAGTTTTTGCCACCCTATTTTCTTTGATCACATATCTTCTTACACTAAACATAACTAAGATCTCCAAGCCTCAATAATGCTTTTTTATGCATCAAATGCCTTTTTCGTGTGATTCATGTCACAATTTATCATTCACTAACTAAAATCCAAATGATGAATAGTTATAATATTTAAGGTTTTTAGAACATTTAACTCCTTAACCATTAGTAAATGCGTGAAGAAACCTCAACATAAAAGACATTCTACATGACAACACCTTTCCTAATTTGATAAGTAATTGAACCAACTCATCACCGACCTTTCACTAGTGTCCAGAAGACAAAAACTTTATTTTCCTTTTAAATACACTGGCTTCACTTTTTCATAACCAGGTATTTTACCAAAATATATGAATTCTAATTTAATACCAAAATTATCAATTAAATAACATCTGACAAGAATGGGAAAATAACCCACGTGATTTTTGGTCGGTGTTTATCGTGCAAAACAAGATTAAAATTACACAATTAAATCACGTACGTCGAACATACAGCACCCCAACTAATGTACGGATGATAATGCATTTGAAAATGGTTATATATTTCTTATATACAGAACCCGAGGTAATATATTTTAAAAATTATCTGTTTCTCAGAACATTTTAAACTATTTCATAAAAAACATTTTTTCCAAAAAAAATCAAGATTTAATTATAAAACAGAATTATTTGATTAACTTTGATCTATTAGTTGTTCATTAGAAGCTCTATTGAATTTTAAAAAACGTGAATAAATCACCAACCATCCATAAAAGTAAATTGAAGAATTGAATGAATTTATTTGTGAATGAACTAAGATACCAGATAAGACTGATTTTATCTTGAAGAAACAGTAAATAAGGTATTAAAGTGGATATTCAAACATGTAATCTGACATGCCACAGGCCATGTTGACAAAATAGGTTATTTAGGGTGTCCCCCTCCCCCTCCCAAAAGCGAAACAAAATTTATGACAAGAAGAAAAAATGAGCACAAGGATTTAATTTGTAAAGATTAGAGCTTTCAAATGGGGTTCGAAAGAAAATGCTACCTTACAAAGTAATGAATTTCTACATGATAGTAAAAGAATGTGACAATCACTTTCTTGTCAGCAATTCAGTAGTAAGTTAATTACAAGAAATAACTTGGATTCTCAATACATTGCAGCTTGATAAATGGTGACAAAAGAATACAACGCCAACCAAAAATGTAAAGAATATATACCTTTAAAGATTTTTCTTTCTACAGACAAATATACCAATCAAGCAAAAACCCAGCTATCCAAAACGAGAATGTTTCGGAGCCTTTGCTCCCATAACTATCCACGCCAAACTAACAAAAGAATGTGGACTGTAAAACAATCAGTATTCAACTCAGCATCTGGTCATACCTCAATGGCCATGTAAAAGTCCTGTAAAATAAATACTAATTCATTCAGATCATTGAGATTCACTTTTCTCAGGAACTTCCGGTTGTGTAGGTAAGATTTTTAAGAAGCTCCCTTGGGCAGGTTGATTGGCAACAGTTGCTGATTCATCATCTGCACCATGTTATTAGCTCAACTTAATAACCACAAGAAAGTTAAAACTTTCAAGCTTTTATGCCTCAGTGTTAAATAGATGTTAAGGCATCTTTTTCCCTTTGCTCCTCAACTTGAATTGTTCAACATCAATAATAACATAAATTTATTCTACTACACAATATGCTAAAATTTCAGAGATGTGAGAAACAACACTGTAATGCCATGAAGAAGGACGCATAGTTCTACGATGGAGCTATTTGGTATCACAGCATTACTTGACGTGAATTGCTAGATTTAAAGCAAATCAACACATATAGTGAGTACAAGGCATAAAACAACAAGCACATGCTTACCAAATAGGGTCTTGATAGATGGCCGCTTAGGTTTTGTGCTCTTCTTCTTCAATGCAGCTGATACAGATCCATATTGTTTGTGAAGATTAGTGCAAATATGAATTAATTTAGAAAAGAACAATAAATTTGGTATGTAACGGGAGTAATAAAAACAACAATTGTGTAGCTATTATAAGCATCAAGGGTCAGCAACATGATCTTCAATAAAATCACATTTTATTGAAATTATAGTCAATTGGACGAATCAACAAGAATTTTTGCAAGTCGTAGCATTAACATGATATATATATATATATATATATATATATATATATATATATATAGTAAGATGCACCATATTTTTTGTTTACTCACAGGCTAGTTACATCAACGGACACAATAAAATGGCTTTAAAAGGGCTGACAACTGTTGATAAAACTTAAAAAGTAGACACCAGTACATTAATTTTTAGAAGGTAAAATGTTTGCACAAACTAGGCAAAGTATTGTCCAATCTGGAATGTTAAAACTAAGTCACAGTTGAAGTGTAAGTTTATCAAAGAACATTACTCGATAAAACCCTAGCAATAAATCTTCATGTTCTGCCCCACAATAAAAAGCTCAATTAGACTAAGTTAAATACAATAAATTGATAGAGCGCAAAACTTTCCATTAGATTCACATTGTCACGAGCAAAAAAAGATTAGAGTATTAGAAGCAATATCTTAAAGAGGAACCTGGGAAATTTCTTATTATTATAAAACAAAAATTATGAAAATGAGACAAAAGGGTTTAAGCAAAGCATAACACACGATAGAAAAAGTACGAACCAATTTCAGGTAGTTGATCATCATTCACGATTTCAAAGTTCTTATATGTGTACCCAACAAAGTTAACATCTTTAGACGACAGCATCTGCAGAAAATAACATGTCAAGTTACAAATCCAGACTAGGACAGTCCTCATCAACACTAGTCATCAATGAATTTCAATAACGATGCATTTGTATTTAGAGTTACTGTAGCCAAAATTTGGGTAAAATCCCAATGCCATCATCTAAAGCAAATCTTTTGATCTGCAAACTAAAGGGTTCCATTAATAGATTGCCACTAGCATAACAACAGAAATGATCCAAAGGAAACTAATCAATCAAATGAAAGTTAGTCAAACTATCCAAAGGACCTTAATTCTTACTTCTTGCACCGCATGCTCTATGAAAGATATTTATGGTTTCATTTAGTAGTCAATAGCACACTATATCAGCACTACAGTGGGTAATGAAGAACAAGAGGAAGGCCATAAAGAGAAAAGAGGGAAGCTAAGAGGACGACCCTTTAATTGGGTAAAGAGGACATATGACTAAGAAAAGGAGGGTTCAAAACCAGAAAAAAAAATATGGAAGAAAAACCCAAGTTGGGCCTATTAATCCAAATTGAAATGGACTACAATTAGGAACTTATATAGGCCTGTTTTGTATCCAATTAAGACATTGTTTAGACATATTTGGGCTTGTAGTTTGCTTTGAATTGTCTGTAATTGGGCCGTATGAGTGCTTATATGTGTACTATAATTTATTTAGTTTGCATTATAATATCTAAAATAGCAATCATTCCGCTTATTGGTGTAGCATTTTAAAGTTAGACACCAACAAGAAGCATTTTTAGAGTTAGACCCTATGCTGGTATCTGAGGATGATAAGCACAGATAAGTAATAGACAAACTACTAGATAGATAAATCTGAAAACACACACATAGGATAGGATTATATAGCAGCAGTTCTACTATTTACACAACTAATCATCTCACAACATATTAGTTAAACTTCAAAGAAAAACTGGGATACTGAAATTCACGTAGTAAATATTGTGCCAATTAAAAACATCACCATAATTGCCACAGCTATAAAACAACAATTTTCAAAATTTCAATAACGAGACTAACCTTTCTCCATGGTCCTGATTTTGAAGAAGGTTGAATTTGGTTGTCAACCTACACATCATTAGTAAATTAAGCAGCACGATACCAGTTAGTACAGACAGATCAAAAAACCACATATATACACATGAAAATAAACATATAATATACCTCCTCAAACTTCTCAAAGTTTTGAGTATCTAATTCATCGTTAACTTCAGGAATAAAAGCAGCTTTCATTTGGTATAATTTTTCCCAGTCAATACCTTTGAACCACGGGTGAGCCTGTTAATAATAAACCAGGTAATTATCTGAACTATAACCCACAGTAAACTATAGAATTCAGAAAATAACACGCCGCGACACCTTTATTTCATCAGCCCCTTTCGTTCCAAGCCTTTGGTCAACATTACATAAGAGTCTACTGATAAGATCCTTGGCCTCCGCTGAAAGTTTAACTTCTTCAGGAAATTTTAAATAATTTCTCCAATTTACTATCTGCAAATTTGAAGGTATCAGATACAGTATAATTATAATTGATGAAAGTAAAAGAAAAGTGAGTAAAAGGAAGACATACAAGGAATAGTGATGGACATGTTACAAAGTATTAATAAATAACTAAGACAAGCCGTCCCTTGTTACTAAAAAACATCAAGACCGGTCAACAGATGAATGGTCCAAAATACATTGTGGGCATCCTCTACTATAAGAAGGGGAAGAAAAGGGTAGATGGGGTAATAAGAATAGAAAGATGCAATTCTCAGCATTAAGATATTGCGCAAACATCACTTTTTTTTTTCATACAATGCCAAAAATTTTCAGAATTATCTTCAGGCAAAATATCAAGATAAGGTCGTAAAAACTGGTAAGTGCTACTAATCATTTCCAATATAGGCTTTCTCTAGGCACAGGTACCTACCAAAATTCAATGAAGTCAATGTCCTACACATGTCAAACCTTGAAGAATATTCATCCTAATTCAACAACAGTTGATCCTAATTCAACAACAGTTGATCCTAATTCAACAACAGTTGATCCTAATTCAACAACAGTTGATCCAGACATTACCTTTCTACAAGTCAACATTGGTTCATCTGAATAAAAGGGCGGGTACCCCACTAGCATTTCATACATTATTGCTCCTAGAGACCACCTAGAAGCATTATAACAACCTCATCAGAACATATTGATATAGTATGAAGTTTAGAAAAACCAAGGAAACTTCAAGGTATTTTTTAAAAGGAAAAGTAGATAATACCAATCACATTCCATGCCATATCCTTTCTTCAGAAGAACTTCGGGGGCAATATAGTCAGGTGTTCCAACTGTAGAATAGGCCTGCAGTAATGAAAAGAAAGAAATGTTTCAAATGCCATAGTTTGTCAAAACAGGAGTCAGCACCTTGTCAAAACACAAGTGAGAGAGGTCCCCAAATGTATATACACAACGAAAAATATCTGTTAAGAAAAATACATCTTAAACACAACAATATATAAGTAGTCAGTTAACAAGTACTAAATGTTAATAAGGCATAAAGCAGTAATGGCTTCTTAAGCATACTGTGTGACTTACAAGCATTCGCCTGTTTTTCTGCCAATGCTGCAGTTGCTCCTGTTGGCTTCTTTTAGGAGCCAAAGGGCGTCCGTCGCTCTGAAGGGCCCCACTTCTGTTGCTTCCAATAGAGAAGTCCTTTTCCTGAAGATTACTGCAATCTAGTGGTTTACATAATCCAAAGTCTGATAATTTCATGTGACCATTTCTATCTAGCAGCAAGTTGTCAGGCTTGATATCTCTGAAATGCACATCAAAAATAGAATATTATACCTTTTCTATGTGCAAGAAAACAAGACCACTTTAAGATTAAAATAACATTTTAATGGTGTAGCATTAGTATTTGCAGCTTGAGCTCACCGATGAATATAATTATGTTTATGAATTGACTCTATAGCTAGGACAGTCTCCCCAACATAGAACCTGGCCTCATCTTCTGTCAGTATATCCTTCCGCATGAGCAAAGTCATCATATCACCACCAGGTAGATACTCCATTATGAGATATAAGAACTCTTCATCTTGAAAGGAACAATAAAGCTTTACAATGCAATTGCTGTCAACTTCTGCAAGTAGATTCCTCTCAGCTTTGACATGTTCAACCTAAACAGGGTTAAAAGGTAATCAATGAGTCTAACAAGAGAATATTCATTTTAACAATGAGAACAAGTCCTGATGATTTTGTTACCTGGCCTCTGCGAAGCATCTCTGATTTCTTAAGTTTCTTCATAGCATATACATGACCAGTCGCCTTTTCTCGGCATACTCGGACCTATACATAAGAAAAAAAATTCAGAGTCACAAATTATCTGACAAATTTTTGTAACATGCGAAAAATCAGAAACGTAATTTTTTTAACTTCAATGAAAATAAAGGCAAATTATACCTCTCCAAATGCACCCTTCCCAATCATAGTCAAGGGCTCAAAATCATCAGCCCCCATTTTATGCCTCTTAAGGCGCATGTATTCCCTCTCCTTTTTCTCAAAATACCTAACCAAATTGTTCTGCTCTTCCTCAGAGACTTCAGCATCTGCCAACTTTTTTTCTAGCATATTACGTCTGCAAGAATAATGTGTTTAGCCTTATCAAGAACTTAAAACAATTACTATCTGCAGAAATTTTGTGCAAATAATTTACTACAGCCCATCAGAGACAATATAGGATAATATGTGAAGAAAAAAAACAATAAAACAATCCTGTCAGGATGAGTGATACATGTTTCGGATTTAGAAGTTCTACAGAACAATATATCAAGAACATCATACATCATACAAGATTATATTCCAATTTTCAAAGAATCCTAATTAGCTCCTTATTTGGCTAGGACAATGACAAGCAAGGACACTAAAGAAATCCCAGATTATATTTCCTGGGAGATGCCTATAACTAAGTTAAAACAACTACTTTACATGGTAGAAACTTAGTCATCAGTTTAGATTATACAATCATAATGATCCAAAATATAAGATAAAAGTAAACGCACCGTTCCTTTCTCTCCTCCAAGTCCTTCATTTGTTTCTTATAATGGTTTTCTATATACTGCTTTGCAGCTTCAACCTTCTGTTTAGTCACATTTGAAGGTGCTACTTCATTGGTTGGTGGTTTTGACCCTTCTTTTGCAATGCCTGTAGTTTCCTTGCATTTTGAAGACCGTCTTTTGTCCTTTGACTTTAACCTATTAAACCAGCACCCATCCATTTTGGAAATCTCTTAAGCCTGCTGTGTTATGCATTAAAAATATTAGAAGTTTTCTCAACCAAGAATCACATTTTGCAAGCAATGAAAATCAAGAAGCCAATGTTCACCATATATGGATCCAAGGCACAATAACTCTACTTCTTCCCAAACATTAAAATAATGCTTACGAATAAACAAACTTAAACTGCCAACCATTTCTTTTTTATTTTTATTTATTTATTTATTTATTTTTGCAGATCAGAATCAAAACTCGAACATTGAGTGAAAAAAAATACTCTGGAGTCACTAAATCAGAAGAAAAGAGGCGAATTCTAACAAATCCAAATAGAGAAGAAGAAACTTAAGAACTCATTTCATTTCGTCTGTATTTGTTAGAATACAAATACAACACAAAGGGCAGAAGAATTATTCCAATAATCCAATGTCAACTGGAACAAATTGTCAGAGAAAGTGAGGAAATGCAGTGCTATGAATATAATTAAACCTAAACATTCAGAGTGGAACAATCAGCCATAAAATTCAAAAAAATGAGAACCATTTAAGATACGCATTCAACAACAAATTAGACTTCAAAACCTTGATCAAACTTGCAATGCTTGAAAACTACCAGAATCAAATTAACCATACGCAGTTTAGTCAAAACAGTCAAACTGGACAATTGAAGCAGAGGCACACTTTCAGATTTCTCAAAAGCTTTAAAAAAAACATAGACACCATGAAATTCAAAGGTGCAGCCCCGATCTTCGGTCCAACCAGCGATCCCCGTATATCCATCAAGCACACTCTATTGCACACAGTACAAGTCAAATCCCTTAAATGGGTAAACAAAAACAAGGTCAAATTACAATCTTGAACAACCACGTCACTGTCACCGACGAAAAAAATTTGACTTTCACTTCACTTCTCATTGTACTGACCAACCAACCAAACAAACAAACAAACACAAACCCAAAAGGCAAAAATTAAAATTGAAGATACCCATTATCGAAATCGAAATCAAAAGGAATTAAGAACCACTTGAAGAAGCAAAGCAACATGAAATTCGGATTGAGAAAGCAAAAGGGTGTTAGAAGGGAAAAACCTGAAATTGAGAGGAATCAGGAGGTTGTGGCATGTGGGAGCGAAAGAAGTGAGTGAGATAGAGCGAAAGAAAGTGTAGAAAGAGAAATGAAAGAGCCGAGATTATCGGTGTGAAGAAAGAAGGTGGAGGGAGAAAGAGAGAGAAAGAAAGAGGACCACTTTGCGACCATCATTTCCATGCCCCGTTCATTCCCTTGTTTACTCTTTTTTTTATATATATATTTTTTATGTTAAAAGGTTGGGAACCTCTTTATTTTCTACCATCAATGATGGTTCTATATAAGTTAGAGTGTTATAATATTTTATTTTATACTAAACATAGTGAAATTAATTAAATTTTAATTCATTTTTCAATGTCACTTCATGTATTTTTCCATAAGTTAAGTATGATATTTTTAGTAAATTTTTCTTTCAATGTTCTAAATAGTTATAGTGAATACATTCAAAAGAGGTGTTACCATAGGAGTCCTTTGCTTTCTCAACACAAAGTGTTTCCTTTTTATCATCCTAGAGAACTTAACAATTGGTTGGGTTTTTTCCCCTCCACCCATAGAAATTCTCATTTTATCTTTTTAATAGTTAAAATATTTTGAAATTATATAATCTAAAGCAAATTTTAAGTTACATAATTTATAAGTCATATAATATTTTTAACTCTTTTATTACTCAACTCAAATGATTTTCAAATTGTATAATTCAAGACCATTTTCTAAATTATATTATGTAAAAGATACTTTTTGTTTCTAAATTATAAAATTGCAAAAAGATAAAACAAAAATTCAACATTAAGAAATATAGAAGTGCAGGAAAAAATGTCTTCAAATTCATATTACATGGGTTTTGAAGTTTTTAATTTTTTTATTGCAAAAATGGATAATTATTTTATTATGGACACGATATGATCAATTCTAGTGTTCTTCTTCATCAGTATAAAGATACATCCTTTATATTTGGGTTGATGATTATGTAGTGTGGCAACTCATCAACCAATGACACTAGGAATTCACCAAACCCTAGCATTGATACTCTTTTGTTCAGCCATAATTTTCTTTAATCTTTCCTTCTTGTAATGTTTCCACTTACTGAAAAGAAGTCTAGAAAAAGGTGTTGGGTCCCCTTGTTCAAACAGGGTACAAAGAAGAGAAAATGGAAGCTTACTAATATGCTATTATAAAATGATATAATAGAATATGTACAACAGGTATATCACCTTTATTATTATAGATTTTATGAAGGAGTTGGAAACCACTTCATTATCTCTCCTTTTTCATCTCACTGTTATTTGTTATCAAACTAAGGTGTTTTCTCATTTTTTATATTTGATTTAATTTCAAGTTTAGTGCATGAACTATGATAATCTTTTACTACCATCACAAATATACTAAATAATGTTAACAGCAGAGTTCTTAATTCTTGATAATTATATTTTTCATCTTTTAATTTTATATAAAAGTTTTTTACTTTATATTTTCAATTATCACAAATTAATGTTGGCGGCGGATACCAAATATTTTGGGATCCTTTCCACTCCTCAGATCTGATTCAGTGATTATTAGTCTAATCTCAATCTCATATTTCAACGACAATTAATATTGCATAATAAAGAAGTGACAACATCTGCAAAGAAAAGAAATGAAAAGATCTGGATACTAAATATGTGACGTGATATTAAAAGAACTTTAATTTCAATTAATCGGTACAAAGAATTGTAAAGTTAGTTGATTAGAAAAATAAATCCATAACTAAGTTCCTTAAATTTGATCATTCTACCCATTTGATTCTTGTCACATTTAAAGGGCATATATTTTAATTTCCTATTATTTTCAATATTTAACAATTATCCAATATTGCAATCTCAATTCGCTTATGAATTGAAACGATAAAAGAAACAAAAAAATGTTTGTTAAAACACCATCATACACTGAATATTATCAGTAGCTTTATCATTTATTTTCTCTTTTGTTTTCTTTACCATTTATGTACAATAACGACAATGAAAAATAGAACTTAAGAGTTAAGATTTCGTCTATCCGATCATATAGTGCGTGCCCTCTTCGCTTTCTGTACTTACATTAGTCCTTCTTTCAATGACCAAAAGGTAGTGCTTATAATATTAAGTTAAACTTATTTATAAATTATACTCGGTTGCATTTCTTAATTATGCATGTTATTAAATATTATATTGATTACTTCAAAAAAAAAAAAAAAAACTGCACAATAGATCAGAAATGTAACTAACTTTATTTATAAAAATAAATTTAACGTGTATTTTTATATATCACATGAATGAATAGCTTCATACTAAAGTTCCATGCAATATTATCATATAAAAACGTTAATATGTTATCTATTTTAATCAAGATTCCCAAAGTTAATAAAAAAGAATTATTTAATACTTATAAAATGAAAATAAAACTCAGATATATTTCAATTTATATAAGAATTTGACATTATTTTTATTTTGAAATTTTAAAATTTAAATTTCTTATTTATATGATAAACTTAGCCTCACCCTTAAATATACACGACAAAATAAATAAATTAAACATCATCGTAAAAACATTAAAGCAAGAAAACAAAAACAGAAAAAGATGTGTATATATATTACATCACATAACTTAAAGTGAGTTTTATGTCTTGAATGTTATGCAGCTTACACTTCCATAAACCCCAAATGCAGGCAAAATTTTGAATAGCCTATATAAGCTTCATGCCTATGTATGTCTTAATCACATGAATAATTATCATACCAAGAATTAGAATCAAAAGAAGGAAACTAAATGAAAAGAAAAAACATGTAATTCTACAAAATGAAGTTGTTTACTGCTTCACTTCACCACTTTTGTGGCAGCAGATATAGTATGTGAGACGATAAAAATGCAAAGGTTGTCCTATTCTGTGTCCCTAAAGCTTTCACTAGTGAGCCACAGTTTCTTCTGGATGATAAAAACAACTTCATTACCATCCTGAACAGAGTCAGAACTGGAATCAACTGCTTCCCAGTGCAAAGCACTAAGGTACTTCTTTATAAAATCAATCACTGGCTGTTTATCCCTGATGATCACAAAGCCAGTGGGCCGAAGCACACGATCCATCTCAATTAGTAGATCCTCAAGACTGCAACCTTTCTTTTCTATGTCAGAGAAGACGGTCCATGCATGAAGTAAATCATAGGTCCTGGGGTATGTTGAGAATGCTTCACACCTGTTTAAAATGACCACATCAAAACTCTTGCTTATTCATCATCATGGTATGGTGGAACTACAAACAAGATATAACAACTGAATCTAGAATAGGCAACAATTCTCAAGAACTTTAGTCAAATCACTTTAGTCTGCTATATGAAATGTATGTAAATATCAAGTCAGAATCAAATCAGATCAGTAATTAATAGGTTATAAAAATGAAATGAATACGCAAAAAATTGTGAAAGAAGAAGCAGTGAATATGTAATGTGAGTAATCTAGCTTCAATACCAGTCATGAGTAGTTCCTATGAGACCTCTGTCATATATGAGCTTAAGTGTATTGACTCCATCGTGGGGCACAACATTCATAACCCAAACATTCTTGTCTGTAAGAGCTGCCGCAAATGAACCCATGTTTGCTTTCATATCCATAATATTTCTCAACGTGTTTGATGCAATTTTCGGACTCAAGAGATCCCAGTACTTCTCAACTCTCCTTTGCCATAGTTCCTGCAGATGACGAACTTATGATCATGAAAAAAAAATTATGATCATGAACAAGAGGATCAACTGTAATTCTGATTACCGTATCCTTTTCAAACATATCATTTGAATAGCCAAAGTCAGTTAATCTAGGAGGAGGAGTAGTCAATCTTGCAGGCCATGCAGCTAAACCACTACCCTGGGCTCTGTTGTCATCTGATAAAATAAACAAATGTGTAGTTGTTAAGATTCATACACCACAGATCTTCAAACTTTCTTCTCTTTAATCATTAAACAAAATTAAAAAAAAAAAAAAAAAAAAAAAAAAAAAAATATATATATATATATATATATATATATATATGATGCTGGACTTTTGCAGTTTAGGAGTTTGAATAAGGGAGGCATGCCCTTAAAGTATGGATCTTCTACATCTAGATAGCAGCATTAGGCTCCCCTGACTTAGGATCTGGGAATGGTAACACATATGGTATCCAACCTTACCCCTATGAGTGGAGAGAGTCTTTAAACCACCAAAAATTGTGACTACCAAATCACAAGGCAGAAAGACTTACTCCTGCATCCATCTAGTAGCATAAAATGGAACATCATGAATGTACTTCAAGTTAATCGATATAAGGATTTTGGTAAGGTGTACTCACAACAACAGCTCATGGAAGGTCACTTGTGGATGATATAAAGCAAGAAGATTGAGTAATAGAAAATGCAACATGATGCACAGCATGTATTTCAGTATTACAACATATTTCCCTATTTTTCTTTGGAGAGAAAGGACATACAACACTGTCATTCCCTGTTTAAAAGCCATTTCTCAAGTAAGAATTCCTCTATTGTGAAAAAAGTAGTTCACCATGGGACACATGCAACCAAGGTTCACTTCATCTATTTCATTTACTTTTCACAAGAGAGAGGGCATGCATGCCACTAAAGAAGCAACTAAGTATTGATACTTGAAAGGAAATCACTAGAATCCATGGAATGAAAAATCCATCAAATAACAGAGAGAAAAGAGTACTCACGGTCACTGTAAGGTGTTATGCATGCTTCCATATTTACTCCCCAAACTGCATCTGGGTCATCCTCAGACTGGCAAAGAGGAGGGCGAGTACCAGGTTCTCTTTCCATGTAGCAGTCATTAGTCATAGGTTTTTGCCAGACAACAGTTTGGTTCCTCTTTGCTGCTATTTTCCAACACATACGCCCCACAAGGTCACTCATTTCTTTCCATATCCTGAGATCCTCTTCATCCTGGGCATATGCCTCTGGAGATGAGTATGCAAAATAACCTCCTGGTCTGAGTAATCGGTCTAGTTCAAGAAGTAATATTCCATCTCTTTGAAGCCAATCAATTCGACAACGAGAACAATGAGCAAACTCAAAAGATCGGCTGGGGTAAGGGAGTCTTTTAGTTCCAAGGACACCAAGATATGCAGGAATTCCTCTTTCCAGGGCAAATTGAATTTGATTCTGATGCACATCATTTGGTGCCAAGGACATTGCAATGATATCTGATGATAGAAGATATGCTCCAAAACTTGCAACACCACAGCCAACATCTAGCACTGTCCGCAATCTTCCTTCATTGTTTAGATTATTGTTTGAAAAGTTAAGCATCTGGCAAAGTAAACTGGAATTTTCAGATAATGATTTATCTGTGAAATGCAAGCAAATATAGATAAACAGAATTTAACAGACAACTAGCACTGTTAAGCCTGGTACTTATATTGAAAAGCATAATAACTGATTTAACTTTTTGAAGAATACATGCGTATCATATCTTTCAAGTATCAGAAGCAGACTCACATTTGCTATTGATGCAATGTATTTATCAGCTCCATAATGAAAATGAGTTCCACCTCCAGGGAACACTATTTTTTCACCTTTGACAACCATCCAATTCTGGTCAGACTTCTCATGTGCAAGGTGAGTATGTGGGATATTTGCTTTCCACACCTCATCTCTGCTTTGTGGCCACTTAATAGGGACCTGCAACATTATAGAAACAACAAATGTTGGAGTGGAACAATACATGTGTATCAGAGGATATGTTAGAAATAACATCTATTCAAACAAATCTTCACCTTGTATCCTGAGGGAGGAGGGATTAAGCAATTGTACCGCCTTTCTGCAGGTGGACAATGTCTCTCATAGTGCTCCATTACAGACAGGTCCAACTTCATCCTCATTTGGTAGATAAGGTGTCTATCTAAGCATGGAATCAACTCCGAATGACGATCATCACAAACCTTCAAAAGCATAAACATTGTAAACACCATGAGATTTCTGATGAGCCAAAAGTATGTTTAGATGATGTGCATGAAAGTGCTTGTGTCGACTTATTTATCTTTGAAACTATAACTTTTATTTTCATTATGTAAACAAGAACCTTGTTACTTGATTTGGATGTTATTGTGGATGTGGACAAGAAATTAGTTTTCTTCGACTTTTACTTTTCCATTTATGATACATGGTAAGCATCTAACATAACATGTTTTATTTATCAAAACTTCCCCAACTCTCATACTTGAACTGAAGAGTTTAGCAACTGCAATTCAAATAAAACAGTGTATAAGAGAGTTCATAATATTAATACCACTGATTAAACCAAATGGCAATAGCAAAAACCAAAAATTAAAGATGTTACATGAAGCATGAATGATAGCAATAGCAAAAACCAAAAATTAAAGATGTTACGAAGCATGAATGATAGCAATAGCAATAATATGGATGTTGCATGAAGCCATTGAGAAAGAATGTAAGTGGCCTATGTCTAAGCTTAGAAATCAACATACAGGGAAACTCTTTGGGACAATATCGGCCTCCCCTTCTCCCTGCTTGAAACTTGCAGAAGATTGATCTTGATTGCCATCATTGTCATCATCTGTGCCTAAATATGATGAGCCAAGTCTTTTCAATGATCTGCCATATTCAAGAGCAGATGAACCACTATTCTGAGAACCAAAGATGGATCCACCAAACACATACAGACAACCAAGAAAAATTGCCACAAGGCAGACGGAAGCAACTAAATGCTTTCGTTGTGATCCATCAGATCTCCCCCTCGACATTTATTAGTTGAAAGTGTAAATCCAAACCGCAACTTTCACTGTTCAGTTAGGGTCTAAAAGAATCTTGATTCACCAGGCGTTCAATGTCAAATTACCGACTTGAAACCCCAGTTAAGGTAGCAATCTTAGTGCTTCAAATTATAAACAAGGCAAACAGTTTCCTCACGATACACTGGCTAAATGATTGACCTGCAAACAGGGGAATAGGAATTAGCAAACGAGATACAGGAATTCATTACTTTGTTGTCATTGTTCTACTTTCGATTAAATCATAGTGCTTAAAGGAATAAAGAATATTATACCATAATCCCAGACCATTATTACACTTTTTCATCATGAAAACATCTAAACTATACTAAGGAAAACCGATTTTTATTTTTTTAAATACCAAAGCCAGTTTCAAACATCTTCTTTATGGCAACAGATCCGTATGAGAAAACTTAAAATTGCTTTATACCCTTCTGGGATGAAGTTCAATGAGAGATGTAAGCAAGGAACAACTAGAAAAAAAAAAAATTCACAGAACCAAGGACATTCATAAACAAAATAGAAAGGACAGTAGCAATCAATTGTCCTAGTGCAGGCAGCCCGGAAAAACTACCCCTTTTCCTATTAGTCTAGACCAAACAAGAAAGAGGTGGCCAATGAGCAATAACCAAATGACAAGAAAATTTATTGATTGTTAAGATATTGCCTATCTTAGTTTATTGTCAAACATGTACAATCCTAGAGTGTGTCTGAAGCAATTGCACTTTAGTCCCACGATAAGTTACCACTCGATTCACAAGATTCACTCCTAGTTTTCAGCAACTTTTTTGGACAAAACATACCAAGGAAGAGAATTATTAAAAAAAGAAAAATAAATAAATGAAATTGAAGAGAGCAACGATGACCGTTATGCTTGCTCTTGAAGTGACAGCAGACCAGTGAAAACAATGGATCCGAATCACCCTTTAAAAGAAATATGATCTAAGGTGACAACTGACAAGTAAACTAATCCTTTTGCACACATAAGATTCCAGACTTTGATGGATTTAAATCGAGCAACATGAACTAGAACTATCTCAACGCAAACACTATCACACACTTGAACTGAACTTTCAGATCTAGCCCAGTACAAAATAATCACCACGAGCACTAAAACGCGTAAACTCATTAACAACAGGAAATCACATAATACAGTCGAAGGTACATTCAGTAGGCCACAACTACGACCACCGGCAGCAAAACGTTCCAGATCCAATATAACCGCCACGCCCCACACAGGCAAAACAAACTTAACAACAGAAGTATCAGGACACGAAGAAAAGCTTACTGGGTTCTGATCAAAATCCAATTGGGTGCAAGAAAGTGAAATCAAAATCCCAACTTCGTCCCGAAAATGAATGCTTTAAGAAGATAACTAGAAATGAGTAAGAAGAAAAGGAAGAGGGAGATGAGATCTGGATGAGTGTCTGTGTGAGTGTGTGACAGTGGAGCACTTGAAGAAGGTGAGTTAATTTTGTTGAAGCAAAAGGGTTGTTGGAATCTGAAAGAGTTTGCAAGAGTTGCAGACAGCAAATTGACCTGTTCTTAAGGTGGCAAGACTTTTGTGGTAAATGATCTGATGGGGTTGGATGGGTTACCACTGAGATTCCATTTGGACAAAGAAAGTGGGTTTGCACTTAACATGTAACAATCATGTCACGCCATGCCACACGCTACTACAGCCTTTTTACAACTCTTCTGCCAGTCGGTGCTGTCTATTCTGATGCAATAATTTCACAATAAGGTCAAATTAATAAAAAAAATGGTTCTTTGAAAAATGGAGAAAAGGAAATAACAGCTTATCTTCTTCACACATGAGAAGGTGAAAGGAATAATAACGGTTTCTGCCAATTAATGAAAGTGGACTTGGCATGGTATAGGTTGAAATTTGAGTTAGAAACTGTTTGCTATTTCAAATCTCTTCCTCTGCATATTGTATATTGGAGAACACTGATTCTACCCAGATTTAGTAATATTTGGATAAATTGTGCTTCGGTTTCTGTTAATATTCATGTCTTTTTTCTTGTTTTTCTTTTTAATTTGAATTTTACCTTTTAGATTTTAAAAATTCATAGTTTTGATATGTTTTATGTTTGTTAATCCAATTAAACTCTAAATATCATATATAAATTCAAGGAGCCTTCAAGAAATAACTAATTAATTAAAATAAAAAGTAAAAAAAAATACTATATGTAAAGTAAAATACTATGCTAATATTATAAGTTTTCTAGAATGTAAAAACTAGGACCACAGAATAACTAAAGAAATCAAAATTTGAAATAATACCAAATAATAAATTAATTTTAATAGTGAGAATCACGATTTGGCTTTTATTGGATGGATATATTTGTGTTCCTTAAAAAAAATCACATCTATACCTCTAGGGCTATGGGAAAATTTCTTGCACAGACATGGTTTGAATAATAAATTTGTCCAACAACGTCATGTAAAGATTCATCTTGATTTTCAAATAAACTTTAAAAATTATGTTGTATTGACTAGTATCTAAAAACCGCGGGTTCAGATATTATTAAATCCAAAAATATTAAAGCTAACATTAAAGACGTATTGGAAAATCACAATAAATAGATATAATTTAAGGATTTAACGGTTCATTTAATTTAATTTCTATGGACGCGTTGAATAAAATTAGCTTAGCTTACTTCGTTAAAAGTTTGGTTGATATAAAATAATATAAAAATATTTTGTAATATAAATTATATTTTTATTTTTTGAAAAGGAATACTATTATGTATTTATAATTTTAGATTTTCTATAAATAAATTTTTAAGTATCTAAAATTATTTTATAAAATATTATATATTTTATTTTATTTAAATAGATTGACATAATGAGCATAAATAAAAATTGATTTTTTATTTATTTTTATAAATTTAAATATTTTATTTCTCGACGTAGACTATTGACTATTCTTTTTAACTTTTACTGTATGTAATTTTCAAATAACATAATTTAATAAAACATCACTTACTTCAAATCATAATAGTGAATTCATTTTAATTTAAACTATATAAAAAGGTAAAAAGTAACTTAATTAATATTAAAAATAATGTAATAATTAATTATCTTTATAAAATTAAAATAGATATAAAATAACTATTGACGATAAGCAAATGTATTAAAATATAAGGATAACAATGAAAAAAAAATTAAAAAAAAATTATAAGATACAAGCTAAAAATAACATAAAATATTTTTAATAATGTCTCTAATCTCCTTAACTCAGTTAGCTTTTCTCTCTCTTCATCTTTCTCCTAACTCATGTTTTCTTTTTTTAATTTTTCATTTTTTATATCTTATTTATTTTAAAATTTGATCCGAATAATTAAAGAGTCGAGGTATAATCTTAGTTCAATCAAAATCTCAATCAAAATAAATTTTTATTTATTTTGATAATCGTTCTTTATTTTATTTTTTTTAAATTATCATTAATTTAAGTAAAAACAGGTAAGAAAAGTGTTTTTCTTGATTAAACTAAAATTTAATATTATTAAGATTCTTAACTTGTGTTATTTTCTAGTTTGGAGAATTTGTTTTAAACATTGAGTCTTCAGCTAGGAAACTAGTTTTAAGTTTTTTAATAATAAATTAGGATAAAAACTCTTACCCCATAACTTAATTTTGAGTTTCAATTTTTATTACAGTGGTATTTTTAATAAAATTTGGTTTTTATATTTAATATAAAATTTGATATTATAATTGTTTTAAATATTAAAAGTAGTAGATTGTTGGACATGATTGTCCACACTTAAATTATAAATTTATATAAATAAAGTTTAAAATAATATTATTTTAATCTCTCACGCACGAAAATTACAGTGATATTCAATTAGGGTTTAAACTTAAAGTAAGGTTTCAAATTTAAATTTTATGGAAAGAAAATTAAATATAGCAAACTAACTTTTTTATACAAATTATCAATAAAATCAATGCTTTACACATATAGCATGTTAACTCTATATACAAAGTTAGAAGTCACTTCAATAAAACCTTTTGTATGTTGAATTTTATTATCACCCATTAAATTTTTTGACATTAACGAAATGATCATGAAAAAAATATCTTAAGGATCATTCATACACACGCTAAAAAAACTTTGCATTTTTTTTCATATTTATCTGTATTTTTAAAAAGTATGTTTCATTAAATTTATTCAATAAATTATAAAATGATTTTAAGATTCTTTGAACAGTTGTAGACTTGATTTAATCAATAAAGACTTTTAGTTAAATTCTTAAATTAGTGAAATAAATTACTAACTCGAAGTGAATTAAAATAATTTTATTATATAAATTATTAATTAATGAAGTTCAAGCAGTGACATAAAATAAATTAACGATTTTCATAATTTTAAATTCAAATTATATTACACATTTATATTATATGTTATCAATGCAACGCTCTTCTCACCCTTTTTCTTTTCTTTTCTCTTGGTTCTTGATTTTTCTTTTTTTTTCTCACTCAAACTTTTCTTTAATTTTTTTCTTCCATATCTTTAAAAATGGGATCAAATCTCACATTAGTTGAAAAATTAGACATCAATTTTACTTGATCAGATTTTTAAATAAAGTAAGTTTTTATTTATTTTAAAAATATTTTGTTATCTTTGTTTTCATATTATTTTGCCATCAATTTTGATGGAATCGGTTAATAAAAGTGATCATTTTAACTTAATTAAACATATACTATTTTATTTATTTATGTTTAGATACTTTGTTTTAGATTTCTAGATTTTAAATAGTTTTCCTGTTTGAATTTAGAAATTTGTTTTGAAGATAAACATTATAAGTAAAGGGAGATATTTATGTTTCTAGTAGAATCTTAGGGTAAATGATCTGAATGTGAAAATTATAAATATATATGCTGAGTTTGAAGGACCAATGTTGAACTAAAACAAGTGAAAGACGATGTTTAAACAAATCATGATTTAGAATAATTATTTTGAATTGCTTAGAAGTTGTACTATTAAAATGCTTTGGAAGAAGACTTTTGAGAACTGTTTTGATTATGTTATTGAGACTGATTTTTCTAATATTTTCAAGGAAATGATTTTCTCTCAAGTAAAAGTAGAAAAAAAAAAATTCAAGCCCAACTTTCAGTCCTATTTTCATTCAAACAAAGAATATGCTTACAACTCAACTTTGCCTTTAGCTCTATTTTGGCTGAAGTGAATAAATTTTTGCTCAAACGAAAGCAATACTGCAACTTAACCTAGATTTTTCTCAAATTTTGCTCAAACAAAAAAAATTTCACTCAAGGAAGGAGATTTTCGCTCAAGTTAAAAAAAAATATTTTTTTTTCCTAATCTATTTAATTGATTGAATATGAATATTTTGATAAATGCTAAATGAAAATTAACTTGTATATTTGATTGATTGTGATTTTCTTTAAATTAGTTATATTATGTGATGACATATCAAGTAGTAGGTAGCTAAGGAGAGAGTTCTTATACACAATTACATGTTTAGATGTGGCTTGAGTTATAATAAACTTACCTTAATTCATTATTTTTAAGTTCACTAGTAGATCTAAGTGTTAGATTGGATATGTTAGTCTCTAATAATAATAGTCTTTTTTTGAAAAGTGTTAGGTGAAATTCTTTTTTGTAGAATATTGTTTTGTAATATATATCTATATATCATGAAAGAGGTTTTTGTACGTTGGTATACGATTAAAATTGAATTGTCTATGTATTGTTAATAAAATTATTTTCTTTTATATACATTTTCTTTTATAACTCTTAATTTATTCTTACTTGTAGAGGTTGGTTGCATCTCCTAATTTTTGTTTTTTTCTTAATCCTTTACTTTAGTATAGATTTCTATTCTTCATATTAGAAAAGATGTTCTAGTGAAACTTTGTTAAATCTGTAATTTTTAGCTAAAATTATGTTTTTTTTACTAACTTGACTTGCGTTTTACTATGTAGAAAATAAATATCATCTGACAAATGTAATTTTCCAAGTTGCGGTTGACTGGACCCACTCTTGTTCACCTGATTAGGCCCATGGGTGAACTAAAACTCTATAAATAGAAGAATGCAGAAATCTAGACACAGTTCTTAGTTTTAATTTTCAGCACAGAATTCCATTAGACAGTTTTAGAAATTCAGTTGATCAGTTTTCAGGTTTTTTAGTTAATTTTGGTTCTGACATTCCATTTCTATCTTTTAGAATTCTATCTTCCTTTATTCTCCTTTCTACACGATGACCTGTCATTTCTTTGATTGCTCTCTCCATTTTACAAGTTCTGTCAATGATTCCCAATGCACGGGTCTTCAATGAAGAGAATGAATCTCTAGAAGAAGAAATCTGCCAAGTAATTCTGGTTTCTTACTTTTTTGTGTTCTTGATTTCTGTTCAATTCTTGATTAAGATTTAATTACTTTGATTGTATGAACCCATTGGTTCATTATTTTCTTCCTAAAAAAAAAGTCAACTTCTTTGCAGTCAAGCTTAGAGATTGTGTTGTTTTCTTGTTCTAGAGATGATTTCCCTTCACCGTTTTATTTTCCTATTCCAGTTTTAATTTCTGTTTTTGGTTATTACAGTTGATTCAATAACAATTTTAATTTCGTTTCGTTCCAATTTTAATTTCTCTTTTCCAGTTTTTTTTTTTTTTTTTTTTTTTTTTTTTTTTTAAACTTTTTTTTTTTTTTTTTTTTTTTTTTTTTTTTTTTTTTTTTTTTTTTTTTTTTTTTTTTTTTTTTTTTTTTTTTTTTTTTTTTACTTTTTCACACTCTCTTTATAAGTTGGTTTGATGGTTTATTTATTTATTTATTTCTATTGATTTGATTTGGTTCTAATGATCCTATTTTTTTTAATAAATTTCATATCATGACTTTATACTTAACATAAATTTAAATTTTATCGGGAGAAATATTTAAGTAGACTAAATATTTAAGCGACACCTTAAATTACAAATCAGTTTAGCTTAAGTCTTGTATGATATAACTTATTCTGATATAACACCTTTATATACATTGGACATTTTATACTAATAATCAGAGTAGGATTTACACAACTAAAACTAGTTAAAAAAATATATAAATTAAATTTCTTTTTTTACCACAATTTTACTAAAAGACCTTCCAATTTTAATTATTTTATCCCCTTAATTATATATACTTTGAACTTCGAATGATCACCGAATTTTTTTTTTTAGAGGAAAAGTTTATTAAATTTTGTATGAATCTTTAGGTACAGATTATAAGACATCATCCTCCTTTTATTTTCAATAATTAATATTATATACCAAACACTATGAAAAAAGTTGAAAACCTAAAGAGAGGGTTACTTTGTATGAGCCATGAAAGTAGAAAACCGGTTTAACAAACACTATGGAAAAGCGAGCATTATCAAATTCAAAGTTCTTTTAGTCAATACACATTTAGTTCTTTTAGAGCATATGCTAACCTTTGGGGGGAAAGAAAGGAAAAAATAAAGAAAGTGAAAGAAAAAAATCAGTATAATATTTTAGGTTATTTATTGAAAAAAAAAAAAAGAACGGGAACATCTTACCTCATTTTGGTTGTCAAAAAGTGAAAGAAAAAATATAGAGAAATGTATAAATTGTATCTGTTAATGTGGATTTTCAATCTACTGTATATATGATTAAATTATTTTATAGAAAATGTTATTAAATTATGTGAAGAGAAATCAAATTATTAACAATTTATAGTACTAATTGTTGATTTTTTTATTAGATAAGTTTTTCTAAGAAAAAATTACCGTGTCATCTAATAACAAAGTATTATATAATAATAATAATAATAATAATAATAATAATAAATTTGTTAACTTTATTCTATAAGTCATACCAAATTAATTCGTAATATGAATTGACGTAACAATTCGAAAAATAGTATACTAGTAAATAGATAATGTATATATATAAAGTTAATACATATATTTATTATTTTCTATATTATACTTAAAATAATATAATATGTTATATATTCCAAAATTAAAGAAAAAATAAATCATTCTAATTCTATTCTCTCTAATGTAAAGTGAAATATCAATTTATAATGATAATAATTTATATTGCACATAAGAATGAATTGATATATTATACAACATATACATATATAACTATATATTTGTATATATAATATAAATAAAATATAACATCATTCATATAGTTTAAATGAGTGAGTATCGCTTAAACAACTTAGTCATTTCATATAAAAATAATGTAACATTTCTATAATTAAAAAGTAAATAAAAGTATAAATAAATGAGCGTTTACTTTGTGTATCTTATTTTTTGTTTTCATCTTTTAACTACGAAATTGTCTGAAGCATTATTTTTTTTCCAAATATTTATACAGAAAACATTGAAATCATTTGTTTTAGTTCATGATATTTTTCAAAACATAAGACGATTGAAAGTAACATAGGAAGTTTGTAATTGAAAACAAAAAACGAAAACAACAAATAAAAACATAAATAATCATATTCTACTAAACTCTCCACTGATAAAAAAAGAAGAAGGAGAAGAAGAAGCAAAACATAAAGAAAGTAAAACTTGCAGATAATGTAAGAAAACAGGTTCTAATTACAAATCAAGCATGTCCTAATCATGTAGCATCAACATCAAATTTGTAGTTGGGTCAGGATCAAATACAGCTAAGTATAGGGAGTGTTTGCTAATTATATAATTAGGTTTAAATTTACTTTTTCTTTTTTAGTTCTACAAATATGCAATTTTCATCTTTATAATATTTTTAATGTACATCTTATTTTTTTTTTAATTTTTATTTTAGTCCAGTCATCAAATTGTTGACATAATTAATGATATTAAATTTTTTTGTTAAACTTTGCCATTAATATATTAACACAATTAATGTTACTAATGGATGGATAGACATAGTCAATGATTTAATGACACCACAATGAAATTTCCAAATTTGAAAATAGGAGAACAAAACCAAATTTGAACTCTTGATTTTATTAAATATATGATGATTAGATTAGCAAGTGACTCATTTTAGTCAACTAATAATCTATTTTCATAAAATTAGATATTAAGATATCATGGATAAGTCTTTAGAGATAATTTACTCACTCCCATGTTTGGATCCTAACCCTATTATAATTATAATTATAATTATAATTATAACTATTATTATGAAGTGCTTTAACAGCTAGGGCAAACAACCTTTTTGGATTTTGCAAAGAAAGGAAGAAAAAAATTGGTTAAAAGTTGTTTAAAATTGTTAATTGTGTCTCTGTCTTTCATTGTCATGATATTAATAATTCTCGTAGAGTAAGTTTGATTGAAGGATGAGTATGGAAAGTGATGAAATCACGTGCAGAGTTCATAGCTACCCACCAAACAGGACCACTGCACGAACAAGAAGGAATTTGTTTATATCTATATCAATAAATATATATATATATATATATATATATATATATATATATATATATATATATATATATATATATATATATATATTACAAGAATAAATATCCAAAATTCAAAATAATAATATAATAAAATAGTTTCATCTAACTCGTTATAATAACTAAATTGTTTTAATTTCATTTGTACATGTACATTCTTTTTTTTATCATACATGAATCTATCTAATAAAAACACATTTAATAAAATAAAATCATTAGTGTCTTTTAGAAGATATATATTAACTAAGTTCTATCAGAAACTAATATACTTAGTATCTAACCATACTTGAATTTTATGATAAGTTTAAAATATCAAAAATTCAAAACTTTGGTGTCATATATCAAAGTTATTAAATAAAATAAACTAATAATATTCAATATAGTCTTTGCATCATATACTATACCCTATAACTTTATTATATTGCATCAAAATTAAAAATAACTTATAAACATAAATCATTTCATGATAATTATTAAGGATATAAACTCATATCAAGTTACATTTATTCAATCATATTCAAATATAACTCATAAAAAAGTTAAAGAGAATAAATTACAACTCTTAAGGTATAGAAAAACATTTACTTAACTTACTAAAATAATTAATATGGTATCAAGAGTCTGTGATTTGATATTAGCTAGTACAAATTGTTAGGAAATTTCCTTAGTTTAATTATAGACTATATATTTATTTATATAATCATATTAGCCGTTGATTTTTCTTTCAAATTATTTGTCATTAAGATATTTTTAATTAGTCACTTACTTCTTAATTTCTGAGATTTAATTGGTTTAATGGAAATCCTTTTATGAGAGGTTATCAGAATAAGAGAGAGGTAAAGGGTTGATCCCCCAATATACCAAAATCATAAATTGTGGTCTCTTACCCCATCAAAAGAGTCACTTTAAAGTGGTCCAGCAAGAACAAGAGGAATAAGAAGGATTTTGGTTGAGGAAGGTTATAACCTTACCGAATATTCTATCTTCATTTATGGATTCAGGTAACATTTATTCTGTAATTTCTATCACAAATTGCCTCCCATTTCTTTCCCAAGTTTTTCCAAACTCCATAGCTGAGAAGCTTGATGATTCCAATTACCTTCTTTGGAAGCAACATGTTAAACTTGATATTAAATCTCATAAACTCCACAGGTGTCTTGTTAATCCTATGATTCCTTCAAAATTTTTAAATGAATATGATAATATTTCTGGAACCATTAATCCAACACATGAAGAATAGGAAGTTCAAGATCAAATCTTCTTTTCTTGACTTCACTTAACTATGTCCAAGACTATCTTGTCTCGAGTTATTGGAGATGTTCACTCATACCAGGTTTGGAAACAAATACGTGATCATTTGTTTACAGTTTCGTGTCCTATACATTGTATTATATAAAAGACAAACTTCTTTATACTTTACAATTTCTACTATTATATTATATTATCATTATCTTAGTTTAAATCAATAGGATGGTGTTTTTATTAACCCTTTTTTTTACTACTCATCTTTAGCTTCTTAGGTACAATCATAATTTTGTTTTAAAAATCTCTCATCTTGAGTTTGAGAAGTATTAATATTGTACAATATACATATTCAATTGGTTGTTTTCAATAATTTTTTTTTTCTGTCTGAATTATATATGGATATTATATTTTTTCAACCATATATGAGCTTTAAGGTCTATATATATTTTTATTCATCTTCTTTCTAATAAAAGAGGTAACAACAACAAGAATAGTCACTCTATTCCTTTTACATTTTATCTTTTCCTCTTATATACCAAAATCTAATAATAAGGATTTATACATCACTTTTAAATGATTTTAAAGTCATTCCAAGATCATACCTTAATTTGTAAGAAACACAGTTAACTGTATAAAAAATAAATAAAAGAGGGAAATATCTCTTATAATATTTCCTTATAAAATTTCTTTTAATCACATAAATATTGTAAACAATGTTAATGATTATTATTAAAAATAATAAAACATTTTATTTTATCTTTTATTAATTTTCCTTATTTCCTTTTATTTAACATTTTTTTTTTCCAATCAAACAACCTTTATTTCCATCCATTTATTTAGGAGAGAAAAATAATACTTTATTTTATGTAAATATACATTGGTGTGTAATTGAGAAATTTAAATAATTTGTAAGAGATAAAATAAATAAAAAATGGAGTGGATGGCATTGCAACACTACCTGACAACAGCGTACCAAACACGACTTTGACCATATATTTATTTGCTTAGTGCAACAATGAATCGTTTCTCGGTCAATCTGCTAAATAATATCTACCACGTTCTTTTTTTTATAACATGTTTGGATAAGAATTTTCGTGTAGGATAGAAATGATATAACAAAACATCCTATTAACAATATAGTATTTTAATAATATTTAACAAGTTTCAGTGGTGAGATCAAATAGAATATTTCTTTATATCAAATTTATTTATAATTTAATACTTTAAAATAATTTTGAGTTTAAATGTAGCAATATACTTTCAGTTCACGATTAAATTTAAACCCTTGAAATACTAAACTATTATTTCAACCATTTTTAAACTTAAGATTTCCCTTTGGGGTGTGTATGGTACAAACTGGGCTTTTACTTTGCTTGTGGATTCATGCAAAGAATCTCCCAAAGGGATGAAGACTTATATTTTATTATATTAAAAGAATGAAACAAAAATACAAAAAGAATGGGGCCATGTGTTTTGACATTTTTGTGAGTAAAAAAAACCCTTTACTTTTCAACTTTAGTTAGAGCTACTTTATAAAAGTACAATAATCAAATATATATATATATATATATATATATATATATATATATATATATATATAAAAAATAAATTTTATATTAAAATATATATATATTTATAAATATAAATATATATATATATATATATATATATATATATATATATATTAATGTCAAGAATAAATTTTATATTACAACATATATGTAATTATCAATATAAGTTTAGTTATGTGAATAAAAATATAATTAAAATGAAATTAATAGATATTTTACACCCATAACATTCTAATTAAACAATACATATCATTATTATAGACCATATATAAAGTACTAATAAACAACACAGTTGGGAGTGGAATTATTATTGTTATTATTCATAGAGTGTTTATTTAATAAAAGGTTATTAAAACTTAAAATTCATGGGGTCTTCACTAAAATATGAATTTATGAGTTGTATAAATTATCATCATAGGTTGGTTGAGAATGAATAAGAAAATATTCAAATCACGTGCAAATCTACCACAGTGCCAGTGAAAAAATAGATATATTAAAGGTTCCTTTAATTATTATTTTTTTGTTTTTCTTTGTTTTGGACATATCTTGATTTGATAAAACTGTTTTTTTTTTTTAAATGTAGAAACTATCTCTTACTTACATACTTTAGATTTTGAGTTTTTCGTTTTAGGAGAAGAACCTAACTGGTCATTGTTAATAATAATTTTGTTAAACATACTATTTAATATCGAATTTGTAATGATTTCTCGTTTTTATCTTTATACGTAAAAAATTAATCAGTGTTATAAATATATTGTATTTTTCAATTTTTTTCTTACATTAAAAATCAAATTAAGAATAACTCACATTCAATATTATTTTATTAATAAATTTCAATGCGACTACTTACTTCAAACAACAATTTATTCAATTTAAGTAATGCATAATTTCACCAAACTCAAAATTTATTCAAACAATACAATATATATCTTTATATCTATCTCGATCCGTACTCATTTCATTTAAAAAAACACCAAGTCAATAACCATATAATTCAATCACATCTACGTATATATCAACGATTCAATTTTATAAATGAATCATGACTTTGAAAATAAAGAAATGTCACTTTAGTGAGTCATCTTTATTTAATGATTTTCTTCTAGAAAATATTAATTAAAATATTTTTATGATAAGACTTGAGTCTTGATCCTAATGCCAAGTCTATAACACCCATATTTTAATAATAAAAAATAATAACATGCTTTTATATATCTAACAGATTACTTAATAATAATAAATAATAAATGTTTTTATATGTCCCAATGTTCCAAAAATATTTAAGTTGAAGCATGTAAATTTAAAATACATTTAAAACATTTATAAAAAAATTGACATACAAAATTAATTAATAAATATGTAGAAATATACACGTTTTACATAAATTATTGCATATAAAAATATTAAGCAGTAGTGAAACCAGAAAAAAGTTCATATTTGTAAGAAATGTATATCAGCTAAATATATAAAATTAAAATAGTAATATGATTGTACATAATTATTACGTCTTTTTTATATAATATTTTTACTTAATATCTTATATCTTATATGTAACATGATACATATGTATATATATATATATATATATGTATATATGTATGTATGCATGCTACATATAAGATATAAGATATTAAGTAGATATATAATCAAGAAGAAAATTCTATCTTTTGAAAATGAAATGTGAAAAATATAAATATAATTTTTCATCGTGAGTTTATACTTTTTTTAGGCTAAGATATAGTATAATTCACATATATTATTTTTTAAAGTATGTAACTAAGAGTTTAACTTATAATTCTAGTAGAAGAATAAATGTTTTTTATTTATAAGAGAAGTTGACCTCTTAATTAAACTTTACTATTTTAATGGATTGTATTATTTGAAAGAATACTCTAATTAAAAATAGTTTAGCTATGTTTTTAATTTCTAAAACTAAAATGAATTTAATTTTGGTTTTCTAATTAAAAAAAATTAGTCCCCCAAATATAAAATGTGCAATATTCTTAAGAAATTATTTCACGGGGAATAAAAATAGTTATAAATAAGTTATTTTGCTCCTTTAAATTATTTTTAGTAGATCAAAACACAATAAATTAAACATATTACAAAATTAAGCATCAAAATCCATGTTCAAAATAATGAATAACAAGTTTACAATGTTATTAAAGAAGAGTTAGAGCAACACTAAGTAGTTGTGTGTGTGTTTTCCATTAACACCAAATAATTGATAATTGACTTTGTAGATAATCACAAACAATATACTATAAATTCATTCAAAGTTACTGAAAAAGTGAAAATTAATGAAAAGATGGCTTAGCAAGTGGGATTGATGCAATGAATTCCATAATGATTTTTTTGTTGATGATGATAACGCAAGGAAAATTCAAAGGTAGACTAAAGAACAATAATATCTGAAAAAAAAAAAAATCTAAGTTTATAAGGTGCAATGAATTTTACTAGATAATGCAAAGGTGACATTGAAGGTTAAGACTTTTGTGCTCATCTCTTGCCTCAATTCTTCATGTTGATATCTTTGTTTTCTTCTGTGGGTCGGTTTATTATTCCGGTAAATAATTTTTTATTTTTTATTGTCAAGTATCTTTGATAAGATTCAGAAATTAGTTTCTTTTTTTTAATGTATAAACACACAAATTTGTTTTGGTGATTTTTATGTTATTTTTATGAGTTATTATAAGTAGTTTTTATATAAACAAAAAAATATAGGTTACAAGATGCTATTGGCTAATTTATTTAAAATTATGTTTATTTTAAATGATTTTTTTTATTAAATTCAAGTTAGACATTATTATGGATTTTAATATCTCATTTAAGTTGACATCTAAAAATTCACTGATAATGAAAAAATATATAAAAAATAAAATAAAATAAAAACAAAAAAATATGAAAAGTTCGTATCAAACTCATACAAAAGTAAATAAAGTTTCTGCAAACGAAACAAAAATAATTAAAATTTATTATGAAAAAAAAATCAGCCTAACAAAAGTAGATAACTATAGTTTTTTACATCTAAATTCGTCAATTTATCAATATAATTAATATAATCATTTTAAAATCCATAATAAGAACAAAAATCTGCATACACTTACTTTATCTATCTTTCAAAAATTTGTTTATTTTAAATAATTAAATATGTTTTTTTATTTAACATAAAATATTTTTAATTCAATGAGATAGCTTATGAGTCTTCAATTTTTCAACTTTTATTTAACTCATAATTGCATTCTTCAATAAGTATATGATGCGCTATATACACAGTATTAGTAATAACAAAATATTAGTAAACATTTTTCCCATACATATAAATTTCACAATTAAGTACCTAATCACATATTTAAAAAATATAACCATTTATTACTTATTATGAGAGTTATTATTATTTAACTAAATTACAATTTTGATATTCCTTTAATACATATGAGTTTGGTCTTTCTATTTTTGTATGATTTCATTAATTCCTTGATTTTCGAAAATACATAATTTTAGTTTAATTATTAAATTTTTATATTTTTAATATTTTAATTATGTGAAGTCATTTTTAAAGTGATAATAATTTAATTTAAACTAGTTATGTCTAAAAATGAAAATAGTAATTATAGGTGGTACCTACTAAGAACATCTTAGACTTAGAGTATGGGATATGGCCAAAATAGTTTTGATATGAGAAGTGAACTTAGAATGTCAGGGGATACAATTAGAAATTTGTAATTTTTCTTTTCATAAAAAGAATCACTTCTTTATTATTTTATTTATTTTCCTGCGCTATCTCTTTTTCAACTTCTTCTCTTCTAATAAAAAATCAAACTTTTTTTTTTAATTTGGTGAATTTTTTATTCACAAAGTAGTTAAGAAAAAATGTATAACATTAATTTGCAGTGTAGTGTGGGTTAACTTTTCTCATTTTTCTTTTATTTCTTTAGAAAGTGCACATAGTGAGGGTTAGGGTTGGTGGAGGAGAAATAGTTTTAATGAGTTTGAGCTTGATGGTGGGATCTACAGTGATTATAATTTGAAGTTTTGAGATGATGAAGAAGTTCTTATAGTGTTTACTAAGTATTCTTCTTTTTCTTATCTTGTAAAGAAATATGAGGCAAGGAAAGTATTTTATTCGAATTTTTAAATTTAAGATATTGGTAATAAATTTTTAGGGTGTAGAATATAATCTTTGCATTTGAAGTTGTGAGACTTAAAAACTTGTAGTTTGTTGAATTGTTTAACCTTCATTACTAACTTTTACAATTCAGTTCTCATTATTTATTGATACGAATACTCATAATATTTAATATGAATAAATAAGAAAAACAATTATAAAACTGTATAATTTTTTTTTAAAAAAAAAAGCTTATAGAAAATACCAAAAATTCCTCCTGCTTATAATAAATAAAGATAAGAGGGATTATTAAATAACAAAAACCACCATCTATTATGATAAATTAAATAAATTTTGTTATAATTATATTATGTGTAATACCTATAAAAATTTATTGATTAATTGATACTGTATTTTTCATTGACAATGTCTAATAATTAAATTCACATTTGAATAAGAGTTAAAACTAAATTTCAGTGATTTATATTACTCCATCTATTCTAGATAATAATTTTAAGGTTATGATACACTAATTAATAAATATATTACTAAAGTTTTGACTTCTAAAGTGGCTTACCCTTTTAGACTAGCTACAATTCCTATTACTAAGCAAAGTCCATTTAAAGATTGTACTCAAATTTAAAACATATGTCTCATAAAACATTCATATTAAAATATAGGCATGAAATTTAAAACTCTAATATTAAATAAGACCTTAAATTATGAAAAAATATTTATCTCAAAACATCCACAGCCATATAAAACATTATTGAATATGAATTGTATAAGATCTTTTGATTAAAATAAATGCGACAAACACTAAAGCCACAAAAAAGTAAACTAAAACATCATGTTATGACTCTTGTAATGGACAACATAATTTATTGTTATTATGCAAATGACACATTCATTGAAGAACAAAATATCTAGGTCACAATTTCAAAAATCGCAAAAATAAGTAAACAGATATTTCTTTATGCACATCAATTTCAATTGCAGTTATATGAATAATACAATCCACTTGGAGAATTTATTGTCAGAATATAAATAAAATTTTAATTTCCATCAACCATTGGAATTTTACACTTCAACACTAGCCATTTCAGCCAACATTGTGTGTATGTGTTTGGTTGTCAGGTGATATGAACTTATTGAAACACAAGGCAGATTGCTACATCACTGAGCTATGTAGTTATATGCATTCATGTGAACCCTGATGAGTAAATTTTAGGTAGAATAAGAGAAAATGAGAAGTTTAAATTACATGATAACATTATCCCAATAAATTACATTTTACAGGCGACTCAAGGAATAGCATCTCAAAATTAGTGTCTGCCTCAAACAAAAGTTCACACCACTCATGGTGATACAATTGAGACGTTCCTCCATCCCTCAAGTACGTCGCAAATAATCTTTGAATGTCATCAATGAACGTCAGGTGTTGTCTAATATCAGTCAAACCATGATAACATCCATAGACTTCTTCACTTCTCCACTTTGTTATTAATACTGCTCAACTGTTTCTCTAACTGCAAACCAGACAGAAGGGGTGAGACATCTTAGACGATGACTTGACTGCAAATATGTGAAAAGATAATCGATGGTTGATCCTTGAGAACTAAGAAACATCTTGGTAGGTAACATGAAGTATTAGTAATAAATTAGTGCTTTCAAAATTTATGAATTATACGGTATTAGGGACACGTCTTGACCCAAAACGGTAGCATTCTTGGCAGGTAAAATTTAATAAATTTACCTTCGGTGGAACCCACTAGGTAAGTAGGTGATTCGTGTACTAATCCCTACCTAGTACGTGTTCCAACCACCTCCACACACCAAAGATTGAACATTTCCAGCATGTAAATAGAGGGAGGTGACACCATGCCGCAGGATAAATTCTAATAAATTTACAATTTTTCACCCATCCGAATTGCATCACATTTCTAAGGTCCAAATGTCATGGCAATGCACAGTATAATTTCAATATGTTCTTAAACAGAGGCAACCAATTGTTCAAAGTAAACAATGACTGTTACGGTTAATAAAATTAGAATTTACCTTACAAAGGCAATGAATAAGACATTTGAATAAAGGTATATTGAGAAAAAACAAAAATAGAGAAAAGAAGAAAAAGTTCAAAAAGTCATTTACATGTGTTGAGTTCAGATGAAACTAAAACATGACACAAACAAATAGTAGAAGTAGGATGGACGGGGATTAAAAAATACCTGAACATTTTTCATCCTTTGTCTTTGTAATTCCTCAACAAGGCTTCCCATGCTGACATAAGAGTTGAAAATAAGATGTACATTGAATTTAAGTTTAAAAGATCAAAGAATAAAAAATTCAATTGTATTATGTACCTCTGTTGGAGTTGAATCACCTGAAAATGCAGCTCCCTCTCCCTGGTTGTTGCAGGTACCTGCAAGTTGTAATCATAATGTTTCTTAACCCCACCCTTCTCGTTCATTTTTATAGAAGGCTACTTGTGATTGTCTTTGTGATTAATCCTAGACTTGATTTTTAAATTCATATCCGAATTGTGTCAACCATGGTTTCAAAATTCAATGTATCAAATTCCTTTAATATTTTTTATGGGTCTAATCATGGGTTAAGGTCTGGTATAGCAAGAGGTAAGAGGACGAGGATAAGGTTGGAAATAGGATGTCAATGCAAACGGGTTTGAAGAAAAGAAAACAATAGCAGTCAAACACTATTTTTTGCTGGCTATGTTAAGCTTGTGTAAAACTGGAGTCAACAGAAGAAAGATGGCCATTTATGCAGTTTGACTTTTTAGTACCAATGTACCATTAAACTTTACAAGAGTGGCTTGTGACGTGCTCCATTATGAAGTAGAAAAATTGAATCATTATTGTGTTATTTGGATAGTTTTGGGGTGGATGTTGCCACGAAGGGCATAGAAATTTTCCTTCTGGGCATTTTAGTCTCCCAAGTTGCTATACTTTCAGCACATTCCCTTGTATAATATGCCTCTCATCATTAAAGAAAAAGTACCAGAGTTATTTACCTGCAAACTATCAACTGCCCCTGCCTCCACTGATTCTGCATTCTTACCTGTAACAGATAAAAAAATTAAAATCAAACAAACTGAATTGCCAGATTTTTTAAGGGGCAACACACACAGAAGCATTACCAGAAGATTGCTCTGCATACTTTATTAATTTTAGAATCTCTTCCTGGCAAAACCCGTTGGAAAATAAGGTTATGCTATATACTTGTCAGTGTAAAAAAATAGAAAACACATAAATGCTACAAAAACATACCCTCTGCAAACCATTCTGTTGCAAGATGCACTGCAGCGATGGAAGAATGGCGGCAGCCACGAAATTTTGATTTGGTGGACTGGTAGGACTAACAACTGGGCCAGAAGCACTGTTTGAAGGACCCTATATGAGTAAAAGAATGGCAATGGTTACAAAGCCATTGCGTAAAACATAAATCACCTAAGTTCCATCTATGGTCATTAATGAAATCAAGCATTCAAAGCAGACAAATGCAACCACAATTTTTATAGTATCTCAAGTTAGCAAAGGTACGATCTTTAGTAAATAGTATAGTCTGCATATAATGACTCTAGCAGATCCAGCAATTAATAAGATGCATAACTCAGATATATGATGGCACCATTTGAAGATTCACCATACACAGAAGAAAAATGCCAATAATAAAACACTCCTTTCCACAAACTCTTCCATGTAAGGTGAATTTCATGTTGGTCCCACAAAATAATCTTAAATAAGAAGTTACCACCCAAATGATTTAGTGGGTCCCACATTACGTTCACCCAATAATGAAGTGTCAAAAAAACTGCTTTGCTAATCTCTACCAAGAAATCTTCATTACGGATAAAAGCAGTAGGTAAAAAGATCTGGCATTTGATACAGACCATTGGACTGATATCTGCCGATGTGACCTTAAACCGCCCCCTACGCTGGACAAATGGTCCATCTGATGTGTCATCAACTGTACACAGAAAAATATATACAAGTCATTTCCCAACGCATTTATTTTGAGATGAAATAAAAATCTCGCTGGCACAGGAGAAAGAAAATTATAAAGATTATCAAAATACCAAGCAGACTAACAAGACACACTTACCCAATGGAAGGTTGTTGGTATCTCTCTTCTGTCGATATTGCAATGGACCACTGTGATTCCTCTCCGAAGAATACTTTGTTTGTAGGTAATCCCTTTTAAGAAAAACAGGACATACGATAGCACATTAATACTGCAAGCCAAATAAGCAGCAGTAGTAAAGTAACAAGAATGTCTACAAAATATCACAATTCTCTCGATCTCAGATTATTATAAAACCAAGCTTTCAACATGTACCAAATTTTCATAAATTATTAATAATCATGTTTCTATCCTAGTGCAACTGCACAGTTTGTTAAACAAAATCCCAAATATAAGAGTGATAAAGACAAACACAATAAAAGAGTGTCAGAGACATTGCACAGCATGTGTAACTACAAATTTTGGATATTTCAGTTTGCTCAAATCCTTTAAAAAAATAATTCATTTCCAAGAAAGTGATTGATAATGAGAAGTTCTAGTAACAGGTCCAGGAGAAAATGAGGAAGAAAAATAATGAAGCTACAAACAATTGATGTAAAAATAAAAAGTTACCTGTCCCCATCAGTAACAACCTTTTTGGGAAAAAGAAAATTATCAGGTAGCAAAGAACCACTGGGAAACTTCTTTTGCTGATTGTTGGCGTTTTGTTGTAATGAAGAACTTGGCCCAGAACTTTCATTTCCATAATCATGATCCAGATCTCTTGGACTGTTGTTATTAACGTCATCCTCACACACATCAAAACATCCTCTGCATAATTTACATATAAATAAGATCAAATATTCTACAACGGAAAATGCATTGTTATTTGCTAAACACTAACATAATTGTAGAAAATGCTAGGAAGAATTTAAATTAGTCACCAAAAGAAAACTGAACAGATAATTTAAAGATTAATCCCATTTGCCACATCCAAAATTTCCCTTTAATTCTTAATTAACCAAAAAAAAAAAAACAATATAAACAAGTATAGCATTCTATATTTCTATAAATGAATGGAGAACTGAATCTAAAAGAATATTATTGCATAAACTTCTACATACATTATATAGTAAGATTTAATGAAGAATTGATATGAGAGATAAAGTGAAAACAAAGGCTCAGTTTGTACGTTATAACTTTTAAGTACTTTACTATAAATAATTACTAAATAAAATAAAACGAACAACCCAATTTCTAATATACAACCAGTAGTGTTTCAGCTTGAAATACAAGCTTCCACATTACTGGAAACATATATGATACCATAACCCAAATCTCAAACACATCGCCAACACTTGAAAATTCAAAAAAGAAATGTTGAAAGGGAAAGAACAGAGAAGATAAGCATACTTAAGTGCTTGAAGAGGTTTACTAGGAAATGAAGCAAGCGATTCCTCCAAATTCCGAAGATTAGTGAACCCATCCTGAAATAGGGCTATGATGTAAATCCCGTCCAGTATACTTAAAGGAAAGTCTATAGTTCAAAACACGCAAGGTAAAGTAAGCATTAGATCATTTTTGGACAATAACAGTACCTCCTTATTCTGAGTGGGGGCACCATCTGAATGATTAGATGTTACAGATGATGACCTTTCTGCAGGATCCCTGAAGTCATCCGATCTGTCTTTTTGCTTCTTATCCTTTTGTGGCTCATCTTCGTTAGGTATGTCGTCATCTTGAATCTGTTGACAACATAAAAATGTTTTACAAGAAGATAACCATGTCCAGTAATGCCTAAGTTTGCCACCTAATTAAAATAAATAAATAACACAAAGTAGGAAGGTAAAAATACTTACAAGAGCAGCTTGACTTTTTAAATCTTCCAGGTTAAAATTCCAGGCACTGATTCCTCGAATATATTCTTTCTGTAAATGAAATAGTTGATGAAATGTAGCATATCCTTATATTCTTAATTATTAATCCTTAAGGTCTACTTACAAAATGATGCATGGATACAGTAAAACACAACACAGACACAATAATGCAGTAAAGTGAATTGATGGCAAACTGTACTCGTAAAATATCACCTTGCACAGACAGTCTCAGAAGCAAGCATTTACACACAAAACTTAAAATAAACCTACCTGAGATAACTGATCCTTATCCTCATAAAGAGCCTTGTTCTGCACCAATAAATCTGCCTCTTTAGCCTGGTACACAAGCAAGAGAAATTGATAACAAAAACCCAAACAACTTATACATAAAATAGAGGAACTTGCAAACGAACAGCAGACCTTCAGCGTTCTAAAACGATCTCCTAAAGGAGCAAGGCCATCTAGAATGGTGCGAGCTAGATATTTGCTAGCACGTGCATGTCTAAAGAAGTGGTGCTTTAATAGTTTTTCTGAACTTGGACGCTTTTTTGGGTCTTTTACTAAGCAGGTGGCAACCAACTCCTTGAAAGCCTGAAAAGAGATAAGGAAAAATTTATATGTAAAAAAGGAATACAGATAATATATGCTACAAACTACAAAGTGCTTTAGTAAACACCACAAACCTTTGAAAATCTCTTATCTCTTTCATAATCAAGACCCGGAGGGGCATTTTGTAAGGTCATAAGCAAAACCTGCATCCAAAAATAAGTGAAAAAATTCAACCATGAGCTCACAGAAACAGAGACATGCAACTCATAGGTAATTGCAAATATTTTAAGACAAGAAAATTACTTTCATAGGTGGATACTTCGAAAATGGGGCATGACCATGAGCAAGTTCAAGTGCTGTTATACCAAATGACCATATATCTGCTCTGCTTATTGGAGAAAATAAAAATAGAGAACCCAACAAAGTGTAAGATGTCAGGGAGCAAAACAACGACAATAATAAAATTTTTAATTATGCCCACAAGGGAAGAAAAGAATTGAGAACACTCACTTAAAATCATATCCATGTAATTGCTGCATGACTTCGGGAGCCATCCTGTGGAAAAACAGACAATTCATTACTTCAGCAATCGTTCATATGGCGGTAGCCAGATGAAGAACTACAATAAACGAGGGTTAATACCAGCAAGGTGTTCCAACAAATGTGTTTCTTGAACGTTGCCTGTCTCCAGTATCAAACATACATGCTGACACTCCAAAGTCAGCTAGTTTGACTGCACCATTAGAATCTAGCAGAATATTCCCAGCCTGCATAGTTGCAAATATTTAAAAGAGGAGAAAAAGAACAGAAAACCAATAAACATGAAGAAAAGGGAAAAAAAAATAAGAAATAGTTGTTGGGTTCAGCTACAGCTTTACAAACACCAGAAAATAAGCAAACAAAATATCAGATTCAATGAATTAGTGCCATTTAGTTTAAGATTACGAAATCTAGCTGTAAGATTCTCAATTTTAAATATCACAAGGGTGCATAGCTTTTAAAAAATAAGAGGGCAGATATCTAATGCATCACACCTTAACATCTCTATGTATGTGACCATGGGCATGAAGATAGACAAGAGCTTTGAGAACTTCATGCAATAAAGTAGCAATAACAGGCTCTTCAAAACCCTCCGGATAGGCAGATTTCATTATATGAAGGCAAGAACCCCCTGCCATGTATGGCATTACAACCCACAGATTGTGTCCAGTAGTAAAAGAGCAATGTGCCTGTAAAAGATTTGGATGATCAATCAAGCTCATGGTCTGCACCTCTCTTCGAATGCCATCCTGCATAATTAGCAGAAGTATCATCAAAAATGTATCCAATATGACAGATATGGAATATAGTCACATGCATGAATAGACAAATAATTATCAAACAATGAATTAGAGATTGAATTGTTGAAATTATCCTTGTATTAAAGCAATTAGTGCAACACACATAATTCAACAGACTTAAAAGAGTGAACAAGTGTGGAGACAAATACATAAATTAGCACCAAACAATGTAATGAGTAGTGATGGTTGAAATCATCCTTTCATAATTTCATAAGCCACTGAATTCAAGTATGAAGTAACTAGCAGCACAATTTAAGTTTAATGGAAGTGATGTAAAATATGAAAATTTATATCTACGTACCAAATCATTATTGCACTTCTCTAGATCAAGAACCTTGATTGCAACTATCTCGTTGAGAGGAACACAAAGAGCCCTGTATACAGAGGCACTAACGCCTTCACCAACTTCTTCATATAACTTGTAATCTTCTGCATTAAGAGGGAATCTTTTTTCCAAAACATGCTCCATTTTTCTTCTTATAACATAACGTCAATATGTTTATTATTAAATGCACCACCCAAAAAAAGTTGATCACATACTGAAGTGGTGAAATCAATGATATAATACTTCCAGGTTGGTAGCATTTGCCCTTTTCTCAAACCAAACTAGAAAGTGTGTCCAACAACTTTACAAAGATGCTCTTTTATCCACAACCAAAATGCTCCTTTCAACACTGATAATGATGTAACTGATAAATGCTCTCATTCAATTTTAATGAGTATTGCCAAACTTGAATTTTGAGATATCCGCCTACTTTTTATTCAGCAAGGAGTAACAAATTAAATAGGCACTATAACATATTACACAACTAAAACAGCACGAGATAATAACCAGAGGAATCCATTCAGTACTGCATGCAGATAGGTAGGTGAAGAGGGAATCACGTCAATCTCCAATATCTGCATCAATGATCACAACGAAAAATTCACTACTAAAGAAAATTAAACAATTCTCCCTACAAATTAAAAACTATTACAGAACAGAATTAGAAGTGAGATGATCCATACATCATGCAATAATAACACAAAGATGATATTGATCATATACCCCATGCATATATATGCAATGCAAGTATCATGAACTAGCAATCTAAAGCTTAAGCTACTAGGTGAAGACACAAATGGTTTAATGATAAATCTCTAACATGCATCCTCAATCAAGAGCTCATTTGGCTCAAAGCAAAGATGATGTACAGGCTTACTTACCTTGTTCTTAAATCTAACTTTTCATTAGAAGAATGGGACTGACAAGAATAAAATCTTAGACCACCAAGAGAAAAACAATTATGAAAATCAGGAAATTAATTTCAACTGTTAAAATAAATGTAATGTGTTGACCTAGCTTATTTAGGTCTTCAATTTTCCTTAAAAGGAGATTTTGATCCAACAAGAATTTTTAACATAAATATTTTTTAAAGAAAAAAACATAAAAGAATGAGCTTTAAAAAACTCTAGCTTCAGAAACTCTCGACTTCTACTTCTCTATTTCAAATCCCAAAATTCAAGAACACATTACGCAAGAAACTTTAACTTAAAAGTAATTTTAAAGCTTAAAAATTTATAAAATAACCAAACAGCTAACAAATTTGTCTCACATGGTTTTGCAACCTTTAAAACTCTTCATTCCTAGATGATGGGTTATGGCTCGAATCAAATGTCTACTTTTGGGAGAAGATTACTGGTCTAGATGCATGGCACTATCAATATTCTTCTTTCTTTGTTGCGTACTTGCTTTGTTTTTTGCTCTTACATTATGGAAGATTCCTTATCCTTTAAAAGAAAAAAGATTCTTAAACTTCAGAGCTTCTAGTTCTAGCCTAGGCAACTTCCATGATTGAGGTAGCAAAACAGACTCAGATTCACTTAACCACATCAACATATACATATACAAGGCAAAACCAAAATAATCCAGCTCCCTGTCCATCACTAGTTGCCAACAAATAGATGTAATTTGTTTAATTTCATCCCTTGTAAAACAGTGGCAGTCACTAGAAACAAACCTTTGGCAGTTCAATCACATGTCAGTTTTGTTAGATGCTTAAATATATCACCAATTGGCAACATAAAACAGCACCAATATGCTATTGGAAATTCCAACCAACAAAGCAAGATTTATCAAAGTTTTTTCCTAATGCCAATGGAATATGTTCAATCCAAAATATATGATACAGATATCTCGTACATTCTTTAGTGCTGCCCAAGATTGAGGCAGCAATATAGATTCTAAGATTCGGGTTATCTCCTCAACATACAAAAAGAAGCAAAGTTAAAGCCATCCAACTGTACATCCATCCCTCTTTGGCAACAAATAAATGTAATTTATTTAATCCATCCTTTGTAATGTCAGTAGAATCTAAACCTTCAGCAGTTCAAACACATTAGTCTTGTTAGTTGCTAAAGTACATCTCCAACTGCCAACACAAAATAATGCGTATGTCATGGCCAATTCCTACATACAACACAAGATTTATCATGAAGGGATTCTCCTAATGGAATCTGTTCAATCGAAAACATTAGATACAGATTTCTTGTGCATCCTTTACTGCTGCAATGGATTAGCTAGCAGCATATAAAATTCAACAACAAATCCCCATTCCCTATCAAAGTCCTATCGGGGGGGG
>Ga0209700_101865_pt1 | contig 43638 bp, 14 predicted proteins | sample SiratroredBW_FD_187528 | JGI IMG/M metagenome (GOLD analysis project Ga0209700, IMG submission 187528) | Root nodule microbial communities of legume samples collected from California, USA - Siratro red BW (SPAdes) (version 2) | ecosystem: Host-associated > Plants > Roots > Nodule | place: USA... | reverse complement strand
TATGTATATGTATATATATATGTATATATATATATATATATATAAACATGAGATTGTGAGCCTCTTTACTCTGTTTCAAGATCTACTTACAATATTAGAAAAATCACGAAGATAAAACATCGGTTAAAACGTAATCGAGATAAATAAAAATATGATGATATTTTTAAAATTATGTAAATAGATATTATATCAATTACTCATGAACTGATGTAATATATCTCATTTTACATCGGATGACACTCATAATAGATGTAGAAAAGACTAAAAAAATAAAAATTCAAAATTTGGTTTGACACAAAACCTACATCGGTTGTCAACTAAAACCAATGTAGGAAGTATCTATTACATTGATTTTCACTACAACCGATGTAATATGCTCCAGCATATAAAAAAATTTATTTAATGAGTTAGCGTGCGTGAATTTATTAATCTAATAATTTTATTGCTTTTATTATTTGTCTTCCCTTCGCACCACTGAGTCTCTCTAGTGGTGCTTGCTTTCTCTGCTACTCGTATTGTTGTTGTTTTAACTCTCATGTTCATTTGGTTCTTTCGTTCCCTGCATCCACTTTCTTTAGAATTTTCGACATAGATGGTTTGCTAACTTATTTTAACTTTGCACTTGATGCGTGAGTCTTTATCAACCGTGAATGCTTGGCTCGACACCCATTGCCGCTTTTCATTACAAGAGGTTAACATTATTGTAAAATTCATTAAAAATAGTTAGAAATATTTTTTTGACCCAATTTTTTTACCAACAACTTGATTTAGTGTATATTTCATGGCAAAGTTCTTACATTTTATAGATTTATTATAGATTTTGAGTTGCCAAAATTTAAGGCGAATAGACTTCAAATAACCATAATTTTTGATTGAGAGCTTGGATTGAGATGTTCTAAACATGAAAGTTGCTCAAAAAAGGGTAACAAATTTGATAGGCATTTCCGTAGGGGATTCTAGATTCAAAAATTTTCCAAAATTCCGTTGTTTACTATTTTTTTTAATATTTTTGATATTTTTTAACTTCTTTTTTTATATTTCACATATTTATACTTGTCAAAAAAATTCTAGAAGTTTCTGTAGTATTTCCTTACATGGAGTAGAGATTTATCAACCAAATTTTTGTTTTAAAAGAAATAGTGATATTACATCGGTTGTGAATAACAACTGATGTAATAGGGGTAATACTCATCTGTTGTAACTCCCAACCGATGTAATATCTCTTCCTGAGCACTCTCAGGATTGGTATTTTATATCAATAATTTATCAACTAATATAGTATATGCACGTACTATATCACTCCTAAAACCAATATAGAATGTCCAGTCCAAAACTTTTTATATCGTCTATATCGATTCTAAAATTGATGTAGTATGTCTTCTATAATCAATGTAAAATATGTTTTTTCTACTAGTATTATTAGTTATGACAAGATTTATATATAATATTTATATTTATTTTTACATATAATAAAAATATAATAAATTTGAGTATTCGAGAGAATGGTGTTGAGCTTTATTCCTTTCTTTGTTACTAGCATACTAACATACGAATTTATATTTTGATGTTTATGATAGGTTGCATTAGATTTATATGTTTTATAGTCGAGTTGGATTTATCTCGCTACTTACTTTAATTTTATATATATATATATATATATGAAAGTAAGAATGTGTTTTAATTAAAAAAATGGTGTTAAAATCTTCTACTTAAATGTGAATCTTAACGATGTATTTGTTTCTACTACGTATTTGAATATGTAATTCATCGTTATCATTCGTTGCAAGCAGTGATTGTGCAAGGCCTTGAATCCAAGTGTAAAGAATGATCAATCACATCAATTATAAGGCATGCGTGAAGAAGCATGAAAGCAAACTGACATCTTGTAGGTGGTATTTAAATAAAGCGGTGATATAACTTTGAAATTTTGGATTGAGATAGTATCAATTTCTTATATAAGTTTCACTCGTCTCTTATGTTCATTAAAGTTTTCTATAAATTCCCTTCGAAAGCCATTAGTGGTAGTGCATTTCAGTTGAGGTGGATTTCATCGGTGGCCAATAAGCGAGCTGCTCAAGCAAGCATATGTCATCGTTAGGAGCTGATCTCTTAGGATTTTGCTTTCTTAATTGCTTAGATTACTTTTGTAATTATATAATTTTTATTGTAGGATCATACTAAATTCATAAACTTAATATCTAACATAGAATTTAAAACTTTTGGTCTTAAATTAAACTCTAAGTCATAAAAATTAAAAATAAAATGTTTTTTCTTAAAAACATCAACATTTAAATAAGATATTGATTAAAATGTAGACCTTATAACGTCTTTTTATTTATTTATAGTTATAAAGAGGTCTTAAATTGATATGATAGAATGGGACTCATTGTAATAAAATATAGTATTTTATAAATTTTTAATAATAATTCTAAATATATTGTTTATAATACTTTTTAATTTTCCAAATATAAAAATTCTTAAGATTTTAATTGAAAATTCTTCTTAAAAATTAAAGAAGAATGTGAGTGGAAAGAGTTTACATCATAGTCTTTCAAGAACTATACCTAAGTGAATTTAGTGGTAAATACATAATGAGTGGTGAGATCCGTTATTTCTATATTTGTAATAGTTAACGAAATTTTGTGAAGTTACTAAAGGCTCGATAAATCGTTCATCATTAAAGAAACTCGACACTGAATGAGAATTTGATTAGAAGAAGCTTTTCAAATCAATAGTAAATCATACTTCAACAATTATTAATGGAACTTGGAGAAGAAGATCGAATTTGAGAACCTTTAATGGTGCGCATAGATTTTAGTTTTAGGTATAAGAACATTTTTTTTTTCTTTTTCAACTTTGCAAATATTATGTGGTAGATGTGTGTATATACGAATTGATGTCATAACACTCATAATTGTACCTAGCTATGAGATTCCACATGTACCTAAGAAGATAGGTCATCTACTAAAAACAAAATGTCTAATATTCCCGAGATCAAGTCGTCAAATACATATGATTGGTTATTAATATATATGAAACTAACATCTGTTAGAAAAAAAAAAATTACCTTAAGTTTGGTTGATACTGTCACATAATTTTAACTATATTAATCGACTTTTTTATTATAGTCATATATCATTAAAAAACTAAAAAAAAAATTTGATCAGGTGTTATTAATTAAAAAATACAAATAAAGCAAAACAACCAATTTCGGAATCTCAGTAAGCCAACTGCATTTCATAGAGGGAAAGGGACAGATGAAAAAGACAAATATTTCAAGTCAAGAAGGAACTTTCATATGAAGCTCCATGTTTGACAAGTCCATATGTACTTACATTATGCAATCACTTTTCATCATTTTTATTCACAACATGGTTAATGTTATCAATGTTCAAAATCAAACTGATTGAAAAATAAATAAATATTAATTAAAAATATTTTTTAAATTTTTTATCTATTTCTTTCTAAACCAAATAGTTTGATTTGAATTTTGAATTGAAAATCAAGAATTAAATAAATAAAGAAGATTATTGTATTTAAATTTAATGTATATTTAGAGTTAATTAGAAAAGTTATTTTATAGATTAATTATATTCTACTTAAAATATATTTATACTTATTATTATAACAAGATAAAAAAAATTAAATTACTTATAATATATTGATCTCTGGCATCTCATAGGATATTGACGGCATAAACGGATCTCGTAGGCAATGCAAAAGTTCCTTCATGAACGTAAACCTCGTTCTTGTAGTTTCATTTCATATGTACCAGATAAATATGAATGTAATTTTATATGGGTTGTACTGCTCCATACAGTACAGCCCATTCATATACCAGGATCGTAAACATTCGTATATATGAACATAAACATTCATATACAAGACACATTCAGTCCCAACTCTCAGCAATAAAATAGAAATTAATATGTACTTTTCAATAGAAATTTGTAGAGCGCAATCTCAGCACACTACCTTCATGTTATAGTCAAAATCATATGTATAGTGAATTATGTATGCTTTGCCAATTTCTTCGTCCCATGGAGGCTGAAACGCATAATAAACAAACAAATGTTAGCAATTTGAGGATAAATAGCTTTCGATGAATTGTGAATACTGGTCGTGTAAAAAAACGAAAGAAAGAACCTTATTAAACCTGAATCATGAAGTCCTCGTGTAATATGTTACACCATGAAGAGCAGATGCAACAGCATAACCATACCTAATTCAACAATACAAAATAAAAATATAAAAGGAAAATATAAAAGGTCAAGTTATTATGAGTTTAAGAAAAGATAACATGAATAAGAGAAGGAAAACAATAAAATTTAAGTTTGGGGGTGATAAGAAGAGCTCATCGTGAAAGTGGTGCCTTGAAACTGAAATACATACTGTCAAAATGTATAAGTAAAAATTTTGTTTCTATCATTACAAGAAAACAGCTAAATAACTACCAAAAATATACCCGGGTTAATGGTCCAAACAAGAAGCGTGGGCCAAATCCACTTTAAAATGTCATAACCCACACAATCTAAATAAAAAAAATTGAAAAAAAAATAAAGCTAAGCGGAGGCCAGACTTACCCAGCAAAATATTATTTGCTTTGCAAGCTGCGTGGGCTAGACCCACTCAAAACGCAAAAGAAATTAAAATCAAGCGGGGACCAGCAGTGTGGGCTAGACTCACGCAAAACGCAAAAGAAAATTCAAAAAATTTATAAAAATAAAATCAAAGCGGGGGCCAGACCCACACAACATAATATTATCTGTAATTACCACGCATCACTATATTACAATAATTTTTATCGAATTAATAAATATAATAATATGCGTAATAAGACAGTAAAGTTCTTCAGTTCTTATTATGACTCTTATTATTATTACTTTTATCAATATTACTAAAATATTAATAATAATAATAGTAATCATATTAATGATCATATTAATATTAATATGAATAAATATAATATAAAAAATAATATTAATAATACTAATATTAATAATACTAATATTATTATTATTAATAACATTAATATTATTATTAAAAATTTTAATAATAATATTAACAATATTAATAATAATTATAATAATAATAATAATATTATTATTATTATTAATGATATTAATAATAATAACAATAATATTAACTGTAATAATAATTAATAATAATTATTAGAACCCGTATGTAATACTTATGGATTTTTTTGTGTATGTAAAATTCGTAGGTAATGCTAATAAATCAATAATTTTTTATAGTAAAATTTGTGAGCCAGAAAATAATATCTAAACTTAGGCTACCGCTTTTGTAATCAGATACATCTCTCGAGGATATGCTGACTGTTTTTGCATCTGACCTGATAGCTTTTTGGAGAAAAATGTGATGGGATGATTAATTTGAATAAGAACAGCCCCAATAACAGAAAAATCTAAACTCACATCCATCCTTTCCACCACCACACTTTTCTATTGTAAGATTTTTGTGGATGGAATTTGCATAAACTTTAGTATAAGCTTCCTTGAGTGTTGTTTCCCCTACCCATACATCATCTTAGAAAAAAAATTTATTACCTTTTTCAACACTTCAACTAAGACTCTTATTGAACCACTTTCTTCCCTTACTATTTCCTCCCTTACTATTCCCACTAATACTCTGAGGTTTCCAAGATTCACCTTTATTATTACCAATACATTAAGATTCATATTTTGAATTGATGATGTCACACCCAACCCTTCTCTCTCCATACTCAATCTCCATTTCTAGTTACTAAGGAGTCTTATTGAATTTCTCAATATCCTTAATTCCTAACCCTCTCCACACTCTCTATTTTTGCAAACTATTTTCCAATTTATTCAAGTTACTTTTTTCTTGTCATGGTTCCAATCCTACAAAAAAGTTATCGTTGTATTCTAATAAGGTCACTGCAAACTATTTTTGGTACCTTAAATAGTGATAAAAGGTAAAGTTGTAGAGGTGAAATAACATACTTAATCAGGATGATTCTACCAATCATAAATATGAATTTCTTTTTTATTTAAATAATTTGTTTACGGTCCCGTTCAAAATACAATTCTATTATGACTTCTTCCAATAAAACTCCGAAATACTTAAACAGTAAATTCATAGTGTTATAATTCAATATAGTCGCGCATCTTTACATATTAACCAAATCGGAATCGGAAGATTGTGAATGCTAATAAATGGGTTGTCTTATTTCAATGTTTATCCTCGTCGTCCATAATCTTTCTTTTCTTTCTCATGTTTCAAATTGGTTTTTGCCATATAAGCTGTCCTTTTCATAAACATATCGATGCATTTATAGAAATACTTCTCATCGTGAGCTGTAAGACAAAATAAATAAGCTAATTATAAGTTTGTTTTTTAGTATTTTATTTTTCATATTTAAAAAAAATAATAATTTGGTCAGATCCTTATATATGTTCATTCTTTTGTATAGTTTAATCAATTAAATTAATTATTAACTATACCTTAAAAACTATGTTAGATATAAGGCTCAGTTTAATTAAAATAATAATAATAATAATAATAATAATAATAATAATAATAGTAATAATAATACAAAATTAGAAACTAAATCAAAATTGTGATTTTTTTTAATTTAAAAACTATAATCTAAAAAATAGAAAGAGAAAGAAACTCCAGTATCCTAGGTTTTTGCACGAAACACTTCCATTCAATACATGCATGGACCTTTACCCATTCTGTCATTTTCATGTTTGTCTTGAGTATATTTTCTCTGACCGCCATAGGATTGACTACACATGTTAAACGACGCACGCAGATAATATATCAATTCTAACTTTTTATATTTTTCTAGTTCAATATTTTGTGAAAATCAAAAAATATATTAGTTATACAATGGTTAATAATGTAAAAATTTAATTGTTAAAGAGGTGAAAAAAATAAAAATAGTTTTTCATTTACATGTCAATCTTTTATCGATCAAAAGTAAAACAAATACATGCAACGATGATTTGATCCTTACATGGAGAGGCTAACCTAGAGGCTTACCTTCTCCCATCGTGAGGAAAGCTATGTAGTAAACACACTCATTTTCTTTCGCACTTTAGTAGTTGAAACATGATTTGAGGTTAATATTAAGATTTATAACAAGTGATAATAAAAGTGAAATTCTTGTGGTTTAATTTTGTGGTTCAACGGTTGTTTTTGGTGCACCAAAACCACATAGCACGATGGAATCCTGAAACGTTAACATCAAAATTTATTACATGTGCTGGTACACTTTTTCCCTGGAGCACATGTGCAGCGGAAACAAGTGCATCAATCATACCATTGCATTTCTATTTCGGCATTGATACAATAATGGCGCGGCATGTATACATAGTTATCCTTCTTTGGTAGATTGCATCATTCCACCACTTTTTTTTTTTTTTTTTTTTTCTTGTGGACATTACATATTAATTAATGTTGGCATATTGCACCCTGATGAAGTATGTCATTATACATTTTTGTTGTATCTGCCATTCTGCGTGAAGCAATAGATTGTTACGTTAAATGGCTAGAAGAGCACAATCTTAATTATTAATTTTTTTAATATAAGAAAAGACTATTTTCATGAGTCCATAATGAAATTAATGATGGTTCTTTTGATGATGAAAAAAGTAGTCGTAGTTAGCAGTCAGTGCAATGCAACTCTAACCGGACGGATTCGATGAAGTGCTCAAAAAGACATTTCAGTTTACTGTTCTGAACCGCAGGGTGTCCGGTTCAGAGAGAACAGTGATCCAACATACATATCCAACCGTCAGAATTACAACACCCGATTAAATGCACTAATATCTCTCTCTTTCCCAAAGTGTATCAAATCAACCCATTGAAAATTCTCTCCATATGGATAAGGAAATAATGCTGTTATTATCTTATAATTATACAAATTAGATTAGAGGCCAAAATAAGGAGAATGAATAGTAAAACTATTTTATATATTTTTTATTAAATTGCTACCACTTTTATATTTATATTTAATTGTCTTCTCTCTTAAGCAATTCTTTTCCATGCCTGTTAAAATAGACAACTCAAAAAACGAGAAGGTGATGGAGGGGGGAACCACTTCGGCTTAGAACACAACAAAATGGACCATAAAGTTATAATGGCTTTGCACCAAACACATCAAACGGTCCACATGCCAACACTGTCATGGTCATCATCAATACAGAGTAGAATAATATACTATATAACGGAGAGTTCGAGAGGGAAAGTGAAGCAACAGAAAGGCAGGATTAACAAGTAACTGAAAGAGAAAGTTAAAGAACCAAGACCAAAGAAAAAGCAAACTAAGAACATAGAATTATCCCCTTCTCACTCCATCTTTCGCAGCAAGACGGAGAAAAGGAACCAAACAAAAAGGAAAAAGGTCAAAAAAAAAAAAAAACATCACATTGACGAGACCATAATGCAACCATCGCAATCAAAAACATCTACATCACCATCGTAAAACGTCGACGTACACCTGTGTGGTCTTCTAACGTCAAGGTAGCTGCTACTCGCTTTTGTCATTTTTTTTCCCTATTATTATCAACGTATTAAGGATATCGCCATCGTTCATCATCTCGTGAAGTCGTGCACGAGGCTCGTTCGGTCTGGAACGTTAAGGTTCCACGAGAAGAACGGAATGCCGTTCTCCGAATCTCTATCGTCGGAATCCTCCATGAAACGTAACTCGTTACCCATCTGCGAGTGTGCGTACCACGAACTGCTTTGGTTGCCATACGAGCGCGACGATTCCATTACGCTGCCAGGAACGGCCGTAGACGTGGCGGCGGCAGCGGTTGCTCTTCTTTCTTCCTTCTTATATCTGATCCCGCAAGCATTGCATAGTGACTGCATCAATTCAATTGAAACGCAACGTTAACAAAATCGAATAAGTGATACTAGCATCAATCATTTTTGCAAATTCAATGATTTAAAAAAATATATATAAATACCAACTTATTCCTTTGATGTTGCTTTGCAACAATTAAAAATAGCGGAATTTTAAACCTGGTTACCAAGTAGAAGCTCTTGATGATACTTTTATAAAATATGTCCAGTTCCATTTACCAAGGCACAACTTTCACATAAACAATTAACATAAAAAGTGGTAGTGTCATATATTCACTTGTAACATTCTTATTGTTAAGAAAAAAATGATAAAATAATATGAAGTTTCGTGAGTTGTGGTAATGAAGCAATGGCTATACCTTAGGGCCACGAGGACCGTTTCTCCAGAGGGGAGTGGAAGTGGTATCGCAGTTGGCGCAACGACGAGCGAGGAGAGGGTCGTTGTTGGAGCCGGCATTGGATGGTCTGGTGGATTTATTGGTTTGAGATTGCGTGGTGTGTTTGGATTGCAGCAAGTCCCAGCAGAAGTTGGTGACGGAAGAGCGAGGTTCGTGGCGGTTGCGTAGCTCCTCGCCTTCAGTGAAACGCGTGGAAGGGGTTCCGAGGGAGAGCGTGCAGTCCACGGAAGAAGGAGTGGGCGTGTAGGAGGAATACATGTCGTGTTCGTAATCATCATAGGGACCGTGGGTGTTGGGCATAGAAAACAGCATCGAGTAGGAGTTTGTTTCGCTGTGAAACATGCTGCATGTGCACGTGCCCATCATGTGACTCTGGGAGTTCCCGCAACAACGATGCATCATTGCGTTGGCCGATATGAATCGGAATAAGCGAGGCGTGGCGAGGCGATGCGAGTGTTGGGGTTTAAGAAGGGAAAAGAGAGAGCGAGAGAGGGTGAAAGAGATTGGGAAGTACAAGGGGGGAAAGTGGAGTGTGGGTGCGAAATGCAATGATAAAACGTTTGAAATGTAAAGAGGGTATGAAGCAGTGGGAAGAAAGAGTTAAAATGGTACGGGAGAAATGAGAAGTGGGTGTTGTCAGGTAGCTTTATAAGCTAATAAAATGGCGAAATACGAGTCAGCAGGTGCAGTCCACGTTGTCGTTAACTGCGAATATAGAGAGATGCACAAATGTATGTGAAATATAATATAGTGGGGCATGAATGAAAACTATAAAGACATGGAAAAACAGAGAGGGACCCAGTGGCTGGGGATGTGTTGGGGAAAGAAAGAGAAAGGGGGAAGAGTGGTACTGAGTGAGTAGTCAGGGAGTGAGTGGAAGGAAGCGTTTGAGAGTTTCTATCTGCGGCACTGTTTGTGACTCTGCATAAAAATTTCTCATGCATGATGTTAATTTATAGCAGAGAGAGGGGTAGCATAGGAAGTGTGGTGTGGTGAGGGAGTGTTTGGTCTGGTCTGGTATGGTATGGTCATTTGGGTAGTCAAAAGTGGGCACGTGACAGTGAAAACAGTATTCTTCCACGGATCTGCCTTCTCCGATCACGAGGCTTTATTAGTCGCAAACCCAATACATCAAAACCTCTGTCTGTATCCGTATCTCTGCCACTGCCATCCCCCAAGGAAAATGGAATAGTAGTCTTAGTGTAGCGTTGAGTCTATCTATCCACCTTCCCACTCCCACGCTCTCTTCTCTTCCCTAACACGCTCTAATCCCAATACTGCTAATTAACCACATACGACTACTCTACTCTCTTCTCTCCTCTACCACCCTACCCTTGGTAATACCATATATTAATTACCAAACCTTTCGTATTCTCAACTCTTAATTATACACTTAATTTCAGAACAACATTTGTATGCCCTTTAACTGCATGCTACCATCATCATCTATAGTTAGATTTTAAATTAATGAAAAATGTATTTCTTCTTTTTATTTTGCTTCATTCATTGTACTGGTACTTTGACCGAGTCAAATTAAAATGTGTTGAGTCCATTTTATATACATAGCAAAATCACTTCAAAATATAACGTAATATTAAGTAGAACTGAAGTTGCATTAATAGATGTGAGTTTGAATTGTAAGTTGAGAACTGATATATTGATCGCTTTAATTTAGTGCAAGAAATGAATAATTTGATTTTGGTGGTCACGGTCTTTGAGGAGTTGTGGTTGGATAGGTCGATTTGGTGGGGTTAGTAGTGAGTGTACATATGTGCAAAGACTTATTATTATGATTTGAAGTTGAACAGAAGAATGAGCATTGTTTGTTGGTAATGGGAGGATAGATAAGTAGATAACATCTCCGTTAGTTGTTATAGGCCGTTCAATCCGTCAAATCTGCAGGAACAACAACACAACGACCAGTTGTTTCCATCCGTACTGTAGGAATCACGTGAATCCAAACACAAAGCCAAGTTCGTCAATTGTCATGATAGTAACCTCATGCCCCGAATCCAAACCCCATCACACCAACATTGCTTTTTAGGAGCAGTTGCTGATGGGGGCAACAGTATTAGTAGCCGTAGATAGAAGAAGAAGAAGAAGAAAAACTGATCAAGAAGAGAAGATCCTGAGATTTGGATTGGTTTTTGGATCACAGTGGGAAAAAGTAGGGCAAGAGAGAGAAAGAGATAAAGGTATCCCAAATGAGATACCCTGCAATCATCAAAGCAACTCTGCCTGGCTTCTTACTTGGCTTCTTATGTGTCTAGTCCACTAGACAACAACACATTTCTATGGGTCAAAGATAGAAACTCCTATACCAAAAAGAAATAAAGGGTCGCAAAAATTTAAAAATCAAATCCAATTAAATTACTAAAACCAACCAAAAATGTCTTCAAGATCAATAAAAAAACGCAAAAGGGACCCCACATTCATCATGGCCAAACCCAACACACCCTCCTCTGGAATATCGACCCCATTCGATCAAAAGATTCAAAAACATTCACGGAGAGAGAAAGAGAAGGAGAGAGAATCAGATCGTCTAGAGATTGATGAACCATAGTTCGACAAACGGGGACGACCACCGCTTTCCAAAAGATGCTCTCTCTATTCGCTTTGTAAACTACGATTAGCCCAAGACAAGCCTTATGTTTTCATTTACACACATTTTCTACATCCTCACGCAACCTCATCTTACGTGGATCATACTCTAGCACACCACTCTCTCTTATCAAATCTTAAATACTTACTCTTAACTTTACATTATAGTTTTTAACAGTATATTTTTAAAATCATTTTATACGTTATCTTCGCCATATGCATACCATTTTTTCACTTCGAAGTTTGAGCCTTTTCTCTTCTGCTCTGTCCATGTGACGTGTGAAGGAATGTATGTATCTATCGCGTACTGTTGCTTATCCTAAATAAATAAAGTTGCTATTAATCATTATCAGAGAGAACCTCGAACCAGGAGAAATATTTATATATTTTGCAAACTGTATTTTTTGTTTATAGAAATTGTTTAAAAATTTAATGCAGTATAAAGTAATTTTCAAAATAAATTATCGCTTTAGTGCTTTATATTTTTTTCTTCATGTGTAGTGCAAAATATTAGTACTTCTACTATATTCTACGGGTTGAAGAGGAGAGCGTACCTGCATGCGAGTGGTGCAAGTAATGGTCACCGCCTCACAACCGCAGTTCTACACGGTCTTACATGTAATGCTCTCACTAATCATGATTGTTGGATTTCATGGGACCCATATGTCACAGTGTTTCACTTTCCCAATGTAAGGAGCTATAAAAAAAAAAAAAAAATACTAATAATAATTACCCAAATCGTATCTAACACCTAATTCGACGAAAATCCTAAATATGATTTACTGTCAACAATTAATATAATAACAACAGTAATACCGTCAATCTAGATGCCACGTGGGTTTCGTGGAAGGGATTTGCTTGCATGCATGCAAATGGGTTAAACAACGCACATTTTTATTATATAATTATTAAAGTATTAGGAGTAGCATGTAGTGGAATAATAGCGATATTTGAGGAGTATACGTATAATGAGGAAGATTAAATAAATAAGACAATAATTGCGATGATAAACTTTGGGAACACATAAAATTGCATTCCTAAAAAGCAACAAGATACAACTGGAATGTCTGTCTTTCTCTCACTTGGGGGTTAGGGACAATTCACTTTCTTATAGTATATATTTTTGGTTCAAATGTGATCCATAGAGAATAGAGAGAGGTACTTTGAATGGGTAGGGGGATTGGGATTGGTCTAGTGATCTTGTTGTTGACGGGATCTTCTTTGGCAGTGCCAGGTAAGGCCTCAAAGTACCAAGATTGAAGAAATGGAATAGGATAGGAATATGAAGAAGGAAAAAGGAGGAGGGGAAGAGAAATAAAGTAGTAAAACGAGGGTGGAGGCTGTGGACCAACGTTTAGAAAAGGAGATTGTATTGTAAGAGAAACCCCTATTAAGTCATGCTACCCTAAGAAAGTTGAGTTGTTGTCAGTATCATAACATCTGAGCCTACAAACTGTAACCTCTAATTGTCTCCTCTAAGGAGGTCTAACCTTTTGGTCAAAGGTGGTCTTAAACCACTGTGCATATACTATGCGCCTTAAAAGACCATTTCTTTATCTTTTCATTTATTATTATTAATCATACTGTACGGGTCTGTCCATTATGTGGACTAATTATGCTAAAAGCTACTAATTCACTGAGTGTCTGTCCATTATGTGGACTAATTATGCTAAAAGCTACTAATTCACTGAGTTTCTTCATTTTTAATTAACCCTCAATTACTTTCCAAGACTACCTAATTCATTAAGCGATCCCTTGCGTACTACCCACTTTTTCTTTTGTTGGGTACTCCATTTTGAAAAAAAAAATCCAAAACAAAATGGATGGAATTAAGATGCATTCTCCGATTCTGTGGAAATAAAACAATGAATTAAATGGATGGATTCTTCTGTCAGAGAACAAAAATTATATATACTTGAGTTTCTGAGAAGTTTTTGGAAGATTGACAAATTACAACACCATCACAATTTGATAGAGAAATGATAACCATGTAGTTCTTAATTGATTAGTTCAAAGCATATTAAATAACTTAAGATGCATCCGTTGATTCATGTTGAGAGACAGCAATTTGAAAGAAAAAAAGACAATTAGCTAGATTATAACTTTGAATATTTAACTATTTGGTAAATTGACTTATTACTCAAACTATTTTGTGTTGTATAATACATGACAATATATAATTAAAAACTTTCCATATTATCCTTAAATGTGTAATGTGATGTGTTACAGATAGAAGGGGAAATATAGAAAGGAGCTATAGAACATAAGCAAATGTGTAAAAAACATCCTAAATTTTTTGCAAAGAAATAAAACATGGATAAAAAGATACTTTTTCATTCTAAATTCTTGTGTTAGGAATATGTTAACCTTGTATTTGGAATGAGAATTTCATCATTTATAAGACATTCAAATATATTGAATTTAAATTGAACTCATTTCAAATTATTTTATTTTTCTAATATTTTATTTAAATAAGGAAATTTAAATTTAGTAAATTTTAACTTTTTTATTTAGATCAAGTGTTTTAATTACCCCCAAATTCAAAAATTTATTTTAATATCAAATGATTGTCAAAAATTCAAAAATATCATTATTATTGAACTGATGTTATTTGTCAATTAAAGTTCATCAATGTTTTTTCATTTGATATTTACGTAGCATTTTTTTTTTCAATTGACGCTAATCAACATTGTTTTCAGTTTGACTACAATTATTTAGACTGACATAGATTAAGGTTATTTTTACAATGTTGATGATTGGGGATTTTTGTCGACATTCTTTTCTAATTTTGTACGAATTTCCCAATTAACATGGGTACAAAATGCAATCCTAATTATTGTTGAATTAATTTTTTCTGATTAACATTAGAAAATAAATCCTTGCAAATTATTGACACAAAAAATAGCATCTATGTTAATGATAAAAGAAAATCATTCCAGACATCAACAAAAAAAATTGCAATGGATGTCTGTTGAAAAAATCTAATTTACATCTGCAAAGAAATAGTCTCCTTTGACACAAAACTCTAACTAATATTAAGTAAATAATAATAATAATCTACAACAATAAAAATATTCTAACAATTTAAATTATAAAATAACTCTTATTAACATCAATTAAAATATCATAATGGATATCAACTAAAAAGTAGTCTTCTCAACAATGTCTCTTGTTATTAAACTGATAACATCTTAACTTAGATCGAACAAAAAATTAGTTATGAATTTGAAAATATGAAAATTTTCAAATTCTTACTTTTAGGTGAAATTTGAAATTCTCTCATTGTAAACAATCCATTTACTCTAATAAAATTCTAGAACTTCAATTTCTTTAAATTCATTACCAAAATAACATATTTTGTTATAAAATATCTCAAATTCTCTAAAAAAAACTAAATTACTCTCTTAAAATTCTCTATTGAATCACACTATAAAGGTTTAGAAATTGAAAATTAAATGAAACATGGTAATTAATAAGATTTAATACTAGACCAAAATAACATGCTATCTAATAATGTGATTTAAATATGTGTCACGTGTTGCAAATTTATTTTTGAAAAACTAGTTATTTATGCTTTTATCCCAGTTTAATTAATTTTACATTTTTGATAGAAAATCATTTCTTCAATTTTTTATTCACATACTGTAATTTGTAATTAACTACTTTGCATCCTTTAACAATAATTTGAGTTTAACATGAGTCCTAGTGAATAAACATGACTCTATTCATAATCAATAGTCCTTTTTTAAAAGCTTATCCTCTTTAGGACAAAGCCCTCTCCATCACATATGATAAAACCAAACTTAAAATCAGGATTCAAAAATATTGTTAATATTAGTGGATAACTTGTTCATCATTAACTCTATAAATAGTTTTAATATCTCTTTATAACATGATACATTTAATTCATTCCTTTTAACTTCAAATAATCAATGATATTTTTCTTCTTTCTTAATATTTCTTTCTTCTATTTTCTTCTTCATTCATAATTAGACATGGTATAAGAGCTAATCATAATCAATCTCTTACTTAATATCTTCAACGTCATTCTCCTCTTCATTTACTCCTTTGAGTTTTATTATCCCAAACTTCACCAAATGGAACCTCGAAAACTTCTTGATATGGTAACAACTTACAAACTCACTACATTCATTAAAAGAAATGTAATACATACAAATTTTAGTTTCAAAGAAGATAAGGCTTTTGGCATGATTAATCTTGAACTATGAACAACAAGATTAACTCTTGGTTGCATGACTTTTAACATCAACGACTACATCAATCCTTACCAAAATGGTGGGAGTGAAAGGCTCACCAAAGCGGCTAGAAACACAGTATACGTCTCAAACCTAAGCTAAGATAGATAAGTCAATAAATGAGTTTCTCTCATCACAAATTTTAGATTCTTTAGCGACCATTGGATAAACTATTCTCCTATTGAGGCTATCCTTGATTAATTCCAAGAAGAATTTGATTCTTTTGTTACTTCTATCATAATGTTGTTAGATCCATATACGATTGATGATATTGAGACTCTTCTTTTAGCTGAAGAAGAAATATTTGAGAAACATAAAAAGATTAAGATCAACTTGATCTATGAAAATACATCTACAATTCAAAATTTGAATACAAGAGGCAAACCTCGATCTCAAAACTACAAAGGAGGTTATGGTAATAATAGAAGAAGAATTAATAATAAATATGGTTTTCAATCTAACAAAGAAGACATAAACTTTGTCGAGAAAGGTTTTATCACTAAACTCAAATTCAAGACCACAATGTTAGCTTTGTGGTAAAATGGGTCATGAAATGCTAATTGTTGACAAAGTTATAACCATGAGTTCTAAGGACATCCATAAGAACTTTAAGTTTGACACTCAAAATAATGGTCACATTGACCAAGGAATTTTTGCTACTCCTATTACTATCTGGAGCCATTATGGTTTCCAGGTAGTGGTGTTTCTCATGACATGACCAATGATGAAAGCAATCTCTCCATCAAATCCACATACAAAAGATAATGGCATAGGTTTGCAAATAAAAAACATTGGTTATTTTGAATTTTTGTTACCTAATTTCTCTCTAAATGTTGTCCTAAATTACCTTTTACATATTTTATATATTACTAACATTACAAAATAATTTTAATTTACCTAATGATTATTACATACAAATCAAGATTTGTAGGTAAATTTAATATTATCTATAGATCTTTATCTATAAAAAATTCATATTACATATGAATTTTACTTACCAAAAAGTTTATAAATAATTACGTACGGATAAAAATGTACAAGTGAATTTAGCATTACTTAAAAAAAATCAATAGATTATTACTAGGAATCTATATTCATAATTACCTACATTTTTTTAGATAATATTAATAATTCATTTTATTATTTATATGATCATTAATATTGTTAATAATAATAACAATTATTATTATTAAAATTATTATTGCTATTATTATTATTATCATTAATATTATTAATATCATTAATATTATTATTAAAAATATCAATATTAATATAATAATATATTATTAATATTAATAATAGATGCTCCAATTCTAAATAATAGATGCGCTCATGAAATTCAATATGATAAACAACCTTACTATACCTTTTCTAAAAGTGTTTGGATGTGCTTGTTAATCCTTATTTAAACCATAAAATTCACATAAACTATATATTAAAAGTGTCATGTGTTTATTCTTAGGATATAGCTCTTTTCATAAGGCATATATATTTGTCTCACGCCAAATGATACAACTTACATTTTTAAAAATATAAAATTCTTTAAAAATATTTTTCCATATAAGCTCGGTCCAAATTCCTTTTGCTTTTTTGCTGTCTAAATCGGATTATGATTCTGCTTGTACAACTACGTGTTCTACTTCTCAAATTTTATATCAAAAATTCCAAGGCCGAAGTGAGTGCAAAAATTACTGGAGTTCAGCCTTTGCTTCTGAAGTTGAGAGTTCATACTTCTTTTACCTAGAATCTATTGTGATAACCTTAGTGTAATTATGATAACAGCTAACCCAGTTTTACACTCAAGGAGAAAACACTTTGGAACATATTTTCATTTTGTTAAAGACAAAGTCAAGAGAGGAGAAATCAAGGTTATTCAACCACGTCACAAATTTATTAACCAAACCTTTATCTACCAATCACTACCTTCCTTTTTAACACAAACTCATGGTGACAACTATAGATATAGTATCTTTGAGGGGATGTAAAAGATAAAGGATATAACTTTTTGTTTTATTTTTGGTTATTAGTTAATTCTATTACCGTTTATGATTTATCACCAAGCCTATAAATACTTTAACCTTTATTTATAGTATGAAGCGTATAATTCATTATTTTCAACTTCAAATAATCTTCTCTGTCGATCTTTCTTCACTCTGTTTTCATCTTTATTCATAATCATACAATTATCAAGCTTTTGGAATTATAACTGAAATGGATTGGACCATCTTTATAATTAAAAGTTAATTTAATCCAAACTTTGTCTATTCACAATATAGTTTATATTATCACTTTTAACATTATGGTTCGTCTTAATGTTGAAAATCTCACATCGACTAGAGATGAGATATTTAAATAATTTATAAGTGAGTTAAAATCTCACCTTACAAGCCAGTTTTGTAAGATTGAGTTAGGTTTAAATTCCATTTTTTAATATGGTATGAGAGTCTATCCTAGCAAGGTCCAACAACTTATCAGATCATCCGCTATCGAGCCGTTGAACCACCCTCACATATAAGTTTCACGCTTGAGATGAGGAGTCTGGGCATGAGGAAGGTGTGTTGGAAATATCCCACATCGACTAGAGATGAGATATTTCAATAATTTGTAAGTGTGTTCAAACCTCACCTTACAAGTCGATTTTATAAAATTAAATTAGACTTAAAATACACTTCTTAATACTTAAAATTACAAAAAAAAAAGTACTTATATGTTTAAAAAACACAAAAACAAAGAGAACCATAATACAATGTAATGATCAAGAATTAAGAAAGATAAGTAATAATATAGTATAATAATAAAGAAGTATATATAATTGATCATAAACTAAAATATATATTTCATGAATAAATAAAGACATTTTGTATTTAATTTATTAAAAAATAAATGCATTTATACTTATTATTGTATTTATTATTTCTTGGTAAACATATATATATATATAATATCAAATGTATAAATTTATCATGATTATAGTATTAATAAATCAAAAAATAAATAGTTAATTGATGTGAAATCTTTATAACATCAACTATAAAAATAGTTAATTTTTGTCGCCATAGAACTCAAATAAAATTTATTGACCATATTGGAAACCATTAATGGTGCAAACTTCATTCTAACCCTTTGCAACTTTGACAGAACACTTTGATATTTGTCAAAATAAAAATTAATATAAGAATTACATTTTATGATAATACACACACATGGAGAAGATTTATTATACATATTCAAATAAATGAAAAGAATTTCAAACAATGGTAATTAAAATAAAATATATATATATATATATATATATATATATTAAAAAACAAATTAAACATATGAGAATCAATTATCTTAAAATCAAATCCTATTGTAATTGTAAACAATAATTATTATCAAATTTTCATATAAATATTTTTTAATTATTGGAAAGTTATGTTTATATTAAAGAAATAAATATTACGAAAATATTGCAGACAATAGTTTATAGAAAATTTTATATAACACTAATTGTATAAACTAATAAACATAAAACAGAAAACTATAGTTAATTTGAGAATAACAACGTGATTTTTTATATTTTAAAAGTAATTGTTTTAGTAAACTCACAAAATGAGCAATTTTAAGAAAGAAACTATAAATAAATAAATTGTATTTTGAAAATAAAACTTAAAAAATGTTGGTTATGTTTCATATTTTTTTCATTTCTTAATTTTTTTCTATTAAAATCTTATTTTATGTAGGATTTTGCGGGTTAAAGTTTTTTCAATCCATTTATTAAGTTAATAAAAAAATATTTTAGGAATGAGATAAATCGATATGTGGATCATGGATCTAAGACTTGATTTCCTTTCAATATGATAATTTCCATCTTTTAGTACTAAAACATTTATAAGTACTTACTCCTTCAACACTTGAAAAAATATTTGTTTCCTGTTCTTAATAGAATGGTAAAACCAACTTTTAAGTATTTATCGTTGTTACTAGTTATTTACTTCTTTTAAGTTTCCTTATATTCCTTTTTTAAGTGTGTTTTTTTTAACTAATAGTATTTTTCTCTAGGTCTCCTCAAATTTTAATTTTGTATGATACAAGTTATCTTAACTTATTGATACTAACTAATAATTAAAGATGTATTTTGATTAAGGAGTGAATTTGAGGGAGTGGATTTGATTTGAGATGAAAGTGTGTGGAAAGTTTAATTGGATTATGGGAAAGATAATAAGATTTGAAGAGAAAATTTGTGAAAGTTTGTAATAATATGATAGATATAATAAATATTTCAATATATAAAATTATAAGTTTATTCTTATAATTAAAAATAAAAAATATTTAATTTATTTAATATAATTAATAATATTTTAAAAAAATGATAAAAATATTAAATTATGCGATTATTTAAAATATTAGAATTTAATTTATTATAAAATACATTAATTTATTGATTGAGACTAATTAATTTATTAAAATATAAAATTAAAATTTTTTAAAATAATTTTAATATTAAATTTAAAAATTATTATTATTTTATAATAATAAAAAAATATTATCATGTAATTTATTTCCATCTAAAATATTTTTATTTATTTTTATTAAAATTAAAATTATATTTATATTATTATTAATTACTTTACTAATAATATTATATAATACTTTTATTATAAAAGTTGTTATAATATTTAATATTTTTATTTTTAAATATTTTTTGTTATTATATATATATATATATATATATATATATATATATAACTGATATATAATTAACATAATTGATAAAATATAATAAATAATAATAATTAATATTATTTTATTATATTATATAATTATTATATTTATTTTAATATAATATAAATAAAAGTAATTAACAAATTATTAATTAAAAAGATATAAGAAAATTTGCAACTTTCTTTACAAATCTTCGTAGTTTTACGAAGAAAGAGAAGCATAAAAATTTTACTTCATTCTTTAAATTTTATTAATATTTTATATTTTGAAATTTCAACTTTCTTTTTAAATCATCGTTGTGAAACTTTTATCGCAGATCAGTCATTTGAAATAAATAACCCCTAAAGATTCGTTGGCATCAGTCAAAGATTTATTGTTTCTTCTCTCGCAATACAGTTGAAATTTGCGAAGAGGGAAAGAATGTTTTTAAATAATTAACTTATTAATATTTATATTATATTATAATAAAATAAATATAATTAATTATATTATATAATATAATAGTAATTACCTATTAATATTAAATATTATTATTAAAATAATAATAAATTTTAAAAAATTATAAAATAATAATAATAATAATAAAACATTAACGAAAACAAAAAAATGAAAATATTAATAATAAATTTATAAAATTATAATAAAAAAATATATTACAATATTTTTAATTAAAAAAATTAAAATATATATGACTTCTATCATATCACTCTTAACCTTTTTACTTAAATCCTAAAATACCTTAACCTAAATAAATAAATACGTTAAGTTTGTTTTTTTGGAAGGGACTCATAATTTGTTCACATTTTCCATCAGTTAAGCAATTAATGCCTTTTACTAGATGGGTCTTCTATTGATAGTTATCTCAATTTTATCTCGATGTAATTCTTCATAATTCCTCACTGAACTACTCATGGAAAGAAATGCTATCAAATCTCAATCAGAGAATTCATATAACCATCAACAATGCTAAGGACTTTATGCAATACAATAACTTTTCACACTATATTATTAGCTTATCTATGTTCTACTATCTAAAAAAAGGCTTATTGATCCTGCAGGTACGCATTGCAGATCCTTGTATTCATGTTTCAACAGCTTTGAACTGATTTTAGAGATTTGGGGTACCAATTAGTTGGCAGTGCTCAACAAGTTGACAAGTGTTGCTTGCTAAACTTACACATATTTTCAGGTACAATAGGGAGATAAGTTTAGAAATTTAAGTAAACAACCAGCGTAGGTTGAATCCTGAAAATCCTGATTCTTAGTTGAATATAAAATTATTTCTTAGAAGTGTTTGATTTTTATTTTTTTTTCATATGTTCTATTTTGTAGGTGCTGAACTTGGAAGCCATGGATAAATCTGGGCAGTAAAAAATGGTTGGTTGCAGTGCATACATTGGTAAGGGTCTGCTTGAGGGATTGGATTGGTTAGTCCAAGAGGTAGCCTCTACATGCTTGACTAATGACTAATTATTCATGAAATGAGTTAAACAAAAAGAACCTTCATAAACTTAACATGCCATCTTTAAAAGGCAATGTTCACTGCATCAAAGAGATGATCCATGAAAATTAACTTAGGAAGTAAACGAAATACAATTCTCGAGTAATCATCAACAAACTCAAAAAAAATAAAAATACTGTCTTTAACTCAAAACTTTAGAATAATAGATTTTGAAGCTTTTCTAAACATATATTACTCTTCTTATCTATTTATACTTAATAGGAGACTTCAACTTACTTAACTCTGATAAAATCTTTTCGAGATTCTCATCATGCTCACGAAGGAATAAACATTTTTCGTAAAATTACTCATCTGAAAGTGAAAATTTCAGAGAATCTTTTAAATTTCAAAACTACACTGTTGATATCCATCCTCGGCCTGGAAAATGCAATTCAAAAGAATAACCTCTGATGTATTCATTGGTATGAAAAATGTGTAATCCAAAAGAGTAGTTTGTTCATACAATCCTGGGAGACTGAGCATTAAAGTTAAATAAAAAAGCAATTTTAGCTGGCGATAAATAATCAGTTAGTCTCGGGTATTCTTTTTTATGTTTTGACTTCCAAGAATCTGTCAAACAAAACTTTCGAATGTAATTGCAGTAATTTTGTCAGCCAGCACATGGTATCCCTTGGAATATATTTGTTGTGTTGTTGGGAACAGCTATTGAGCTTCCAATAAGAGTTTCTCTGTAAGAGCTTTGGAAAGTCCCATCACTGTATCAGTTGAGCCAACCTACCACAAGCATCACAACTTATTTTGTTTAAGGAAAAAAGGAAGAGGGACGAATCCACATTTACATCTGAATAATGTTAACATGTAAATGACGCTCATGTAGAAAGTTAATTCAATTGGCAAAGATGTGGAGAAAATGAGTGTATGAAAATATTTGCTTCTTGTGGATATAAAAGACTCCCCAAATAATTGCAACAAAAGATCACAATGCCTCGATAATTATGGCCAAGAAAAAAGGTATCGAAAGTAGTGCTTATCATGAGTGGATTTGAAGCCAACAGTTCGATAAGGATCTTGTTTTAATGTGCATGCATATGCTTCTTCTGAGAGTGAGTGTGTTGTTGAAAAGCAAGATAACTTACTACTGCATCCACAAAGGGTAATGTCAATGGATGTTCCAGCATCAAACCTCCAGCAACGTTGAATGTAATTCCTTCGTCAATCTGAGAAGCTCCCATCAAATAAGAAAACTCATAGTATTCAGGTTGACTAGAATTTCCTGAAAGAAAGTTTCAGAAGATCATGCGTTTTTGAGAAACTAGTCAAAGTACTCTTTTCACCTTCATACTAATTCAGTGCAAGGGTGAAAAGTGTACTTCTAAAATGTTTACCAGACTATCAATGACCTCATCTGGAATTTCAAGGAAGTAAACCTGCCATAATAGTAAAAAATGTTAGCCAAGTTATCAGCCAAAAGAAACATTGAATTAATCAATAAAATGTGTCAATGAAAACAATGCAGCCTTAACACTTGAGCAAGATGGGGTAAGGGGTAAGGGGAACGTTCAAAACGGTGGTAATACTTATTCATACCAAGAAGGCAATTTTTTTCTCGTACCTCTGCACTCTCCCATCCCCCACAACGTTTTCCAGTTGCAAGGTTAGTTACTACAACAGATCCTACCACTGCTGCATGACTACCAGAATATCCTGCAAATATTCGAATTTGTAAATGTGGCTGTTAAATCTGTCAGTAACCGCGACAACAAAAGTAGGGAACTAAATCTGTCAATAACGCAAACCTTTGATGAATTCACGGGCTTCTTTTTCACTGGTGGGTTTTTCCCTGATTATTCCTCGATACACCACAACCTGCAAAATATTTGCAACAACACAAACAGTTTTACGACAGTCTTATTTTTTAACAAAACAAAAATCAGTACAAGGTGACTGGCCATATAGGACTCGGATTGTAACTTAAAGTTTAAGCAAGAACATATAGAGTGTGAAACAGAAAATATGGTGACCCCAAACACAAAAAGTGTACATGAAAAAACTGTCTAAGCCAAATCTATAGCTTGATTTTGCAACAAAATGGCATTTGCATCAAACAAGGTTAGTACACGTAAAAGTAGAACTGAGTTTAATTTATGTTCTCTGTAGGTTCATAAATAACTAATCTGATTCATTGTGAAAGTGAAGAGAAACTCAAGGCTTGGGAACATACTCCAATAAGCTTCTCTATGGAGGATTCCTTATTATTCTCCTAGATGTAAGTTCTTTCCATTCTTTCAACTTAAATATTCTTTTATAAATATTAAGCTGTTTATATGATTGTAAACAGCAACAAGAATGTGAGCTGATTGGACAATTGTATCCGTAAGGATAAGTTTGCGGAGATCAGAACAGAGATAGAGTAGTACAGATATTATCCGCAAAAGGAAAACTAAAGTCATGCATGTGTTATCGATAATATATAGTTGAAACAAACAATAGTTAATACAGAATACCGTGTCTGCAGTAATTAACAGTGTTGTAGAATCATCTTCCTCCAATTGACCTCCAGTTGGAAGCCTTTGCACAATGGCATCAGCCTAATAAGAATATCAATGTTAGAGTACTGAACGCACCTTGGAAGAATCAATTGATGATGACGTTTTCAAATTGCTCTATATTTTCCATTATTTTATTCATTTAGTTTTTTAGAAGCAGTTTCTGGATGTGCACATGACAGCCTGAAATCCTTCTGCATATTCAGTCACCACAATCAGATACAAAGACCTTAAGTAAGTTTTGCATTCTTCTAAAATAAATATTACCAGAAATTAAGCAAAGATAATGATCTTTTGTTACAACCGGCTCTCATGCTTGACGGTGTCCTTTGTTTAAGGAGATTAAAATTCAGAATGAACTTGTTGCAGAAGAAGTTAAGGAAGATGCTGGAGTGCAACTCATCTACATTTTCACCCTCAAAATATTCAGTCACTCGTGTAGCTTGAAATTATCTGAAACAGATTTTCCACCCGCTAACAACAAACTACTAGAGAAAATCAAAATCATATCATCCCACATCATCTCGAATCCTCACCCATTTTTTCTCATCAACCAAATGAACTCTGAGAATTTACATAAAACACCAGTATTCTTGGATCTTTAAGTATCATGGATATAATATAATGCACAATCATTCACCAGCCTCTGGCTACCTATAACTGCCGAATGCACTAGCACTACATTACTATAGAGATAGAGATTCTGATGAAGACTAATTAATCAACAAAAGAAACCGGTTATATTATATCGCTTTAGAAAGTAAAGGGACACTGTGTCGAAGGATTTCACAAAGTCAAACAAGAACTGAAAATTTTGATGGAATCAATCACCTCTAGAACAACCAGCACAAACTCAGACCTATTCTTGGGGTGTAATTCTTATCCCACAACACCCCAAGAGGAAGTGATTGTCAGATTTGCATTCACATAATTAAAATAATAACAATAAGAAGAACCCAAAAAATTAATACCTTTGCCTCAGCTAATGCCATTACCAAATCTTCTGGTTTTTCCCTCCGAATACGTTTCTCATCAATGTCAGCAGTCTAAATTGCAAGCCAAGCCAAACCCTTTCAATCTTCCATCACACTAACGAGCCACAGTTAAAAAATGGAAGCAATTACATCACAACACATACCATTATTGTGAAATCGTATCCCATCTCAGAAAGAATCTCCCTACGAGCCTTGGAAGAAGAGCCCAGAATTATCTATTGAAAGATAACAAACTCAAAGATTACATGGTTAATCCAAGAGAGGGTAGTTGTTACTTAGATGATGGAATATACAGTTTATTGGGTTAGTTGGGTAGGTGCATACATCATTTGAAATGTGTAAAGAGGAAATGGGCCAAACCTTGAAGGGTGGGTTTTCTGAAGGCATTTGGGCGAACGCGTGAATTCGAAGCTCTTACCTGCACTTCCACCACATTCCAGAACTGCTTCCCAAAACAACAGGAGCCTACAAAAACGAAGATAAATAAATAAAATATAAATAAAGGTAAGGGATATCAGCACGCAATGTGTCCGTTGCTCCGCATCACACATTAGATTCCGATGATTTTGAAGGGAATCTTTTCTATGGGTATGTTTGATAAATAGGCATGAAAGGCAAGTGAAAGTTTAGAAGTTATAAAATGAAAAATAAAAATATAATTTATTATTTAAAGTAAATTTTATATTAAGTGATTATAGTTTTCAATAATTATGAATTTATATTTTTTAATTTATTTGATTATTTTATAATATATTTTTTTTTTATAAATTTCAAGTAATATTTGTAAAAATATATTTTTACTGTAATTTAAAATAATTATCATTTGTCAATAAAATAATAATATTTCGTTAGTTAATTAAAAAATTAAAATAATAATAATAATAATTACAATAAAGAAGTATAACATTAAATTAAATTTAAGAAAGGTGTAACGATAAAATAACAATCTAAATATAGACAAAGTTTTGGATATTAGGATTTTCTATTATTATTTTCAAAATAAAAAAAAGTGAAATAGAAGTTTTTTTAGTAAATTATTTTAAAAATGTTAATACAACCTAACTATTAGAACAAAATCATCATATATTAATTAATCAATTATTAATTAAAGTCTTTTAACCATTTACACTCATAATACACATAATCTCTTATAAAATATAATAAATTTTTAATTTATTTTTTCTATTAAAAATTCAAAAATCTATAAATACACAACAATACTATAGAAAGTATTCACTTATTATTTAATACTCTAATAAACTTTCTACTTTTTTATATAAAGATTTTATTGACTTTAGTATTAGATAATCTACTATAGGTAGATTCTTTTTCCACATTTAACAAATAACTCGACTTTTGAATTTATGATGAATACGCAGCTCAAATATTTGAAGGTAATGTTTTTCCACCTCAAACCAACAATGTTCTTTCTAATGAGAACATTTAGCAACCATCGTGGAGATTAGTAAAACTTTTTCTAGACCACTAGTTTTATACTTTTTACTAGAATAAAACTATAATCTTGCCATCATCCAATCTTGAAATGCATCCCTCGTTAGAGAATACTCTCAAAAAACATATAGAAAATATTATTCAGAAAAAAGAAAAAACCATGTAGAATAAGACAACCAACATGCAACAATAACAAGTGAAGGAGAATCACTTTATATGTATTTCTTTGAATTATAAAAGAAAATTCTTTAGTCTCTAGATTGCACAATTTGTATCCTTTGTAGCCTTTAAGATAACCAACAAAAATGGATTAAATGACATGAAAAGGGAATTTATTTATGGGAGAGGGGCAAAGTTGTTGCATAAGCCAACAATCAAAAGCTTTTGATGATTAATAATTGGGTTTAGATCTACATAAAACTTGATAAGGTGATTTTTGTTATAGTATTTGAGAGGAAACCGTGCTAATTAGTAAGGTAGTAGTGGAAACACACTCCTCCATAATTGAATTGGTAAGTTGGATTAAAAAAAGAAAGTCCAAGCCACATTTATTAGGTATTGATATTGTTGGGAATACACTTATACGGAACACGCTTGCCTGAAACCTCTATTATCAGGAAGACTTTCGATACAAGGTCAAACTCGGCTCTAATACCACTTGTTGAGTAATCCGAGGGGGCAAAACCGGGAAAATCTCACAAGAATGAGAACTGAGCCAAACCCATGCAAGGGAATGACACCACCTCCAACCCAAAACCTTAAGGCATTGGGTTTGTGGGTTTTCTTTCTTATATGTTGCTCAAATTTCTCATTCCTACTCAATGTGGGACTTAGACTCACACTTGGATACCTAACAGATATTTTCACTCAACTATTGAGTTTGAGTTTTGTTGAGGTCTATCCACACAAGAAAATTGATGTAAAATGCCTTGTTCTAGTAGGAAATCAGTAAGAACAAACTCTTTTGCATTGTTTGACATGAAACACTCTACCTTGATCCCAAATTGAGTTTAATCATTTTAAAAAAGAATATTTTATTACATTAGGAGCTTCACATATGTGTGAGAGCAAAAATATCCAAGTAAAACCACTATAATCATTCACTAAAGTTAGGAAAAAATGTTTGTCATCTTATCATAAGAGATACTTGATAACGGGTGATATAATAAGTCTAACAAGACCAAAAGCAAATTTTCAATAACTCTTATACATTCAATAAACTAAAATGTGTGTCATTTACATAAAAAAAATATAATAAATATACTAACAAAAAATATAACAAATATACTAACAAGTTAAACATATTAAAAAACATAAATAAACATTGAAGGAACATTTCGATTTTCAAATTTAAAAATCCTCAACTAAAAACTCTCTCAACTTTTCATTTGGGATGAAACACCATCCTTCTTTCTCATAAAGAACATAAATAAATAAAAAATTAATAAAATATATTTAAATATTTTTTCACAATTTTATTTATCAATTTCATTTATAGTTTAGGTTAAGTGTTTTATCAATCAAGTATATTATTTCCCAAAGATTACTTTGCTTTAAAATAACAAAATCTCGTTGGAAGTATTTATCATGGTTGTATGTTAATAAAAAAGGTAAAAATTATCATGGTTGTATGTGTAGATTTAATTATAATTATCCGTTAAGATAAAATTATTTCTGCCTACAATATATTAGAATGATCGTTTAATTAAAATAGCTTGTCTTTTCTAATTATTCAATTATTAGTTTTATTTTAAAATCAAATTAAGTTCTATCCAATTCAATTTATTTTGTTTTGAATTGCATTGCTTTTCTTTCTTAAGTTTTTTTTTACAAATGTTAAAATAAATAAATAAATTATCTAACATTATATCTTATCCAAAGCTATGAGACTTTGTTTGGTTAGGGTAGTGGATTTGAGTGAATGTATTTGAAAGAATTTGAGTGGATTATGTGTGGATGAAAAAGTTGTTTGGATTAATGGATGGATGGTAAGATTTGAAGGAATTTGAGGGGAATGATTATATGAAAGTTTGAGAATGACTTGATAGATATTATAGATTTATTTTTTTAATTGATATATTTATGAAATTACTAATTAACTCTTGTGAAATAAATAGGTAAAAATTGAAATAAATTAGATTAAATTGATTTTAATATAAAAAATATAGAAACTGAATTAACTTAACTAGATATTTTACTAATTTTATATTTAAAAGAAAATAAAATTCTTTTTAAGATGAATAAAATATATTTTAAATAACAAACCTGCACCTATGAGCATGCTATAATGCACATGACAAACCCTAAACCCACTTAAAGTGGTGTTTTGTAATTTCCACTTCATTTATAAGAGTTATTTCGTAATTTCCAATTTCATCCTTGAAAATCCCATTCTACAAATCTCCTCTCTCAAATTAGGTCAACCAAACCGTCTTCATCCACCCAAATTCATTATATAGTAAATCCATCTAAATTGATTCAACCAAACACCCGCTTATTCTCTCAAAATTACTAAAAGGTACTTTATTATTTGTATTGATTTTATATTGTTTTAATTCAAACTTTATTTGATTTATTAATATATTTGGTTTGAATTATTTAAGACAAATTATTTTTCACAATACTATTTGTCTTATTTGATGTTTAACATTTTGTATACAAATATATCATAAATGATAATATTACTTACTATTTTTAATAATAACTTTGTTTATATCTTGAATTACTTTGCCTAATATCACCACTAATCATGTAATTTTGCATAATATAATAATAAGTAAAGATTGTATTATAATACAAAAATAAGCATATACAATATTATTTATGATTTCTTTTAATATATAAAATCTTTTAAATTATTGTAAATTTATAAAACCTCTATGATTCTCATATTTTATAAACCCTTTAAATTCAAATTACAAAACCTTACCTATAAAAGTTTAGAAAGATCATTGCACTCTTAGAAAATATTTTAAAATCTATATAACCTTTTTATGTAAGAAATCGTTTTGAAATCTCATTTGTGTACATCCGCTAAATGTATGTTTAGATATAAATAATAAATTTATTCTATATTCTCCGTATGACTTTTTTTTTACTATAATAATTTTGAAAAGCAAGAATTACAATATAATCCATAAACCCACACAGTACATATCCACGAACACGGTAACCCCCCACACAACAATAGTATTAAAACAATGCCACTTTCGTAGTTACACAAAATCCAAACATTGACGCAATGTGGCGAAGGAGCTTCAGCAGCAGCACCGCCACCGCCACTCTCAAGGCCAAGAAATGGGACGCGCTGATAATCGGCGGTGGCCACAACGGCCTCACAGCGGCGGCATACCTCGCACGCGGTGGCCTGTCGGTGGCGGTCCTGGAGCGCCGCCACGTGATCGGCGGCGCCGCCGTGACAGAGGAGCTTGTTCCGGGATTCAAGTTTTCGCGGTGCAGTTACCTCCAAAGCCTTTTGAGACCGTCCGTTATAAAGGAACTGGAATTGGGGAAGCACGGCTTGAAGCTTCTGAAGCGCAATCCGTCGTCATTCACGCCCTGCCTCGACGGACGCTACCTTCTCTTAGGACCCGATAAGCAGCTCAACCACTCTGAGATATCCAAATTCTCGCTTGCAGATGCTGAGGCTTATCCAAGGTCTCTCTGTTTTCTTCCATTCTGCTGCATTATTCTACTCTGTATCAGGCAAAATAGCTCTTAACTCTTATGGACAAAACCTAGTTACAGTTTCTTACATGCTGTCTAGTATTTTTTTAGTGTAAAAAATTGGAGTTTCACTCCACCAACGTATGTTAATACGAATTTCCAAAGTCACACTTCAGTTCAATCAGAATTGAATTTCACATCGATAACCTATGTCAAAAGGCCTTACCAAGGTCAAACTTTAATTCTGACATCACCAAAACTACTTAAGAAACTGCATCTTATTCGCTCTTTAAATGGTCCAACAGTTTTGAATAGATAACCAGAAAAGTTTAAAATGTTATTTGTTTATTAAACAGTAATGCAACTTGCTGAAATATGTGTTGGTATTCTTCATTCAATTTGCTCATTGACCTTTGCAAAGATGTGTGTTTGATCGCCTTATGTTCAACCTGCATTGACTGTATGTTCATGGTTTGATAAGATTTCCTGCTTTTGCTTTTATTCTCTTAATTATTTGTTTTAATCTTTTAGATACGAGAGTCAGCTTGAGAACTTCGGTAAGTTCATGGATCTAGTGCTGGATTCTCCTCCACCTGAATCTGTGCAGCCTAAATCGTCTATTAACGAAAAGTTGAAGAATAAAATACAGAATTCAGTCTTTTGGGCGAGTTGTCTGCGGCAAGTGTCTTCCTTGGGACAAAAGGATATGGTGTAAGTCTGTTTATACAATAGGAATTTGTTTTTATGACCAATGATTTGGGGATGCCTTGAATAGCAAAACTGTAAAGAGTACACGATAGCAACTAATTTGAAACTTTTTATTTATTTTGGCAGGGACTTTATTGACCTTCTGTTGTCCCCAGCTTCTAAAGTTTTGAATAACTGGTTTGAGGTAATTTTAGGGTTTTATTTACTTTTCACTTAGATCTTCAACTTCAAATTGACTGTATGCCTTGAAAATTAATCATATATCTTCTTAGTTCTTTGATGTTATAGACTTTTGTTTGTGCTAACCTCGTGTCTCAGAAGTTTGCTGTACTTCGTTTTATTATTTATTTTTTATATGAACATCTTTTCAAAAGGGTAGTTCAAGTGTTCAACTTGACACTGGGCTGCATGTCTGTTCATGGAAAAAATATTGCATATAATCTTAATCTTTCTTTTCTTTCGTAACATATTATTCCATCTCATAGCATACTTTTCTCAATGTACTAATATGATGATATCTACTTTGTTGGTTCATGGTGTTAAGATCCCATGACGTTTCATAATATGAGCAACACACCCCTTCCCTTGTAATGACTTGGGGGGAAATCCTTCATCCTTGGGCTAACTTTCGAGGTTGAGTTAGTCAGGCATAGTTCATTCTTAATTCTGGTAAGGTAATAGAGTCTATCTCAGTTCTAATGTTGGGTACTTCTTAATGTCTAGTCTTCTAAACGTCATGCTCTAGATGTCTTACCTTGGGTGTGAAGGGGTTGACTTGAGCAACCTTTCCTCATGAGATAGTTTGAGGTTGAGTTCGACCCAATCAATTATCTCTCAAAATCAAATACATTGTTAATAAATCTTGTAAATAAGGTTGCAATCTCTGTATTTCTCTTAATGGTGTAATGTCTTGTATTTCTGCAGGCAGATGTTCTGAAGGCAACCCTTGCAACTGATGCTGTGATAGGCAGTACGGTAAGAGCAGTTATCTCTACTGTAAAAAATTGCACCGTTGTATTGCCAACCAAAAAACTACACCAGAATAGAAAACATTTTCAAGATAAAGATATTCTTAATCCTTCTTTGAGAGAGAAAGACTTGAAATTTCAGTACAACTATTCTACAGAGATTTCTGTGATAAAAAATAGCATAGTCAATGTTTCATCTTTCACAGCATACATAGTATTTCTAAATCTGTTATGCAGGCCAGTGTCCACACCCCAGGAAGTGGCTATGTTCTGTTACATCATGTGATGGGAGAAACTGATGGCGAACGTGGGATTTGGTCGTATGTGTTTCTCTCACTAGTTTGATATCTTTCTAGTGCATAGTCAGAATGAAATACTGTTCTTTGACAAAAATATTATAATATGCTGGAATGATCTGAAATTCAGTTTACTAGTACTTTTCTGTGCATCTTACCCAAAGCATTTAGAGTAAGGAGTCCATAGACAGTTTTTTTCTCCATTTCATACTTAAACATGATAGGTTTACCAAGTACTTTTTTCATATTTCAAGTATCATACATTACTGCCTTTTGTCCAAAGATGGAGTTTATGTTTTGCTTTAACCTCTTTGATTTTGTGTTTCAATTTTCTTTCGTACATGTATTATACGGAGAAAAATCGGCATAAAAAAAAACATGAGTAGACAAATTTGTCAAAAGAAAAATGTCACACTACCAAATTTATCTCAAAATGATATTCTTAAGTTACATTCCTGAATAATTATTTCTTAATTATAGTTGAGACATAAACCGTTAATTAGCTACCCTTTGTCTATAACTTTGTATTCTTCATACAAGTGAGTAAATAGCATGCTATTTATTTCATATAGATATGTTGAAGGTGGAATGGGCTCAATATCCAAAGCTATTGGTAATGCTGCTATTGAAGCTGGAGCGCATGTTGTAACCAATGCTGAGGTATGCCATCAAGAATCTCTATTAACTTTCAAATTGGCTTCCTCCATAGTAAGCACAGCAACAATTCTTACATTCTAAGCAGGTTCTGATAGGTTTGTGTCCATATTCCATTAGATCTTTACATACACCCAGAAAATAATATAATTTAGTCAAGATCCGAGTTAATTGAAGCCATGAAACTAGAGGCCACAGGCAGGTCGAGGGTATCAAAATATTTAACTTTTATCTCTGATAAATTTCTAACTAGAAATAGAAGTAACCAGACAAGAAAAGCTGACCATAATCATTGACCTAATTGTAGGTTTTTCAAATGTGAATAAGAATAGAAATTCCAGGGTATCTCAATGCTCAACAGTACCTTCTGGTTTTACAGAGGCCGCACTCGAAACAGAAGAGGGGAAGGGTATTTTCCTTTTCTAAAAATAATTCTTCCCATACCTTGCAAGCTAAAATGTTTTTGTCAATTTATGAGGAATAGGGTCAACAAGACTAATAAATAATGAACAATTTGTTATAAAATAAGATTTTTATTATGAGAACCAATAGAAGAATATGGAGGGAAAGGATGATAAAATAACTAATTTGTGCGTTATTTAAGCAAAAAATAGTTAGTTAAGAAAGATAATTGCAATTATTTAATTTATTAATCTCATAAGATTCTTTTTCCTAAACTCTCCTTTATTGGTTGGATCTTGATATCAAGAAAGAATTATGATTATTAGAAATAGAATCTCAGTCAAATGAAGGGTACTTTGGGGATGATATTAGTAAGTATAGTGAAATTAGTTATGATTTGCTATATTGTGATATCATACATGCTATTTTTTTCCTTAGATTTGTGTTCAAAGGGAATATTTGTTCGCAATTATAAAACTTATTTTTTGTTTTTAATATTCTAATTTTATTATTTAATGAGCCCGTAATCATGTGCTTGCACTAATTTTACACCATTCCTTAATTTTTCTGCTGTTCAAGTTCGAATCTACTTTTTCATATATCCTTGATATTAGTTAAATTAAAACTTACATTTTATTAAAAATTATAATTTATTTTACTATTTTATTTAAGTTTTTAGATTATTAATATTTTATCAGGTACAAAAAACTAGTCTATTAAAGTGTTGGTCCACCTAGGCAGAGTCTTGTAAGCAAGTTCGCTCTTTTTATCCCAACTAACTTCCTCCTTCTTTGCCATCAAAATCTTCCCAAGTTATGATTACTAGTGTGGGCGGTCTAATCTTGTCGTGTTCAACATTAGCTCCAATGAAATTTTCGAAGTTCAGATTCCTTAATGGAAGCAAGTGCATTCTTTGTTTCTACCTTTTCTTTTTTCAATCTACCTGCTGATTGTTGAAAGGACCTTATTATTTAATTAAATGTCTTCTAATCCAAATTGAAAATATCAACTTGTGATATAGTAGAAAGATATTTTTTGTTTTACGGGGAGAAAAAGAAGGAGAATTAATGTTTCGTTTCTAACCTCTGCCCTTCCTCTCCCTTTTCTTTCTTATTTCCCGTCGTGTTTAACCAGCTGTGATATTCTGTATTCTTATAGGTGTCTCGTTTGTTGATTGAAAATTCTAGCACTGTCCGTGGGGTTAGTGTTGTTCGTGACATTTGAATTTGCTCAATCAAGTGGACTTTTAATAGTGGATCTTAGCAATTAAATTTTGTAGATATGGCTTACATATAGGTGACTCTGGCTGATGGTACTGAAGTGCATTCTTCAATTGTTTTGTCCAATGCAACTCCATATAAAACCTTCATGGTAAGTTCTCAAACTAGCTGCAAAATACGAACTTCTTCTGTGTACCTATAATTGACATTAATTTATAGAATCTGCTAATATGAACCAGGAATTAGTGCCTGACGATGTACTCCCCAATGATTTTGTCCGTGCCATTAAGCACTCTGACTACAGTTCTGTAAGTCAACTATTTTTTCTCAGTTTGTATTTAGTTTTAACACCCTCAATCTCTACTGTGTTACGGAACTAGAATAATAGGTAAGATTAAAATATATGTACAGTATTTGATTGCTAACGAAGAATTCCTGGAATTCATGAACGGAACAATCACATTTCCTGTAGAAACTTCAAATCATCAGATGACAAACCTGGGGAATTATGGCCAGAAAAAAGAGAGAACGGGATTGGGATAGTTTATAAACAACATGAATCAGTGAGACTGCCTCTTTCATCAAGTATGATTAATTTCTATGCTAGTCATTGACATTTGACAGACTGCAACGATCATGTAGACCTGGCAAGGACAGATTTTGATTTGGTGTTATGGGTTTTTATTTTCTTTTCGCAGTAATCATTGGTACTCAGGACAGAGTTTGGGGAAGTTCTCAGTAATTCTTCATTTATTGACATTCTTTTATTTTGAAAATATCTACTGAAACAGGCCACAACAAAAATAAATGTAGCTGTTGATAAATTGCCGGAATTTCGTTGTTGCAAGTTGGATCATCCTCATGCTGGCCCACAGCACGTAGGCACAATTCATATAGGTTCAGAAAGGTATCTTAAAATTGAATCTTAGTTCATCTATTGTGGATTCAGATCATGCTGTCTAATCAATATATATATGTATTTGCTTTAACATTATTCAATATGGACAGTTGCATTATTTCTTCTCAGAACATGACAGTTATCTTTGCCCTGTTAATATCTGTTTAGCATGGAGGAGATTCACTCCGCTTGTCAAGATGCAGCAAGTGGAACACCATCTAGAAGACCGGTTATTGAGATGACAATTCCCTCCATACTGGACAAAACTATTTCTCCACCTGGTACTTGAAACTGTGTTTAGGGATGTCCTACTATGTTTAGTTTACTGGAGGAAGTTTTATTACTTTGCTTTAATGTATTTGCCACATTATGATGATTTCTTGGTATTGTTGAACTGACTTTGTTTTTACTTTAGCATCCCATTGAATTTCACTAGTAGACTAGAATTGAAACGGTGACTTTTATTGATAATCTAGCTAATGAAATGTGCTCTCTTCACAGGTAAGCATGTGATCAACCTGTTTGTGCAGTATACACCCTACAAACCATTGGATGGTGACTGGCAAGATCATGAATACAGAGTTAGTTTGTGTTGGATTTCAACTTACATTGATTTTTTCCTTATGTTATGCATTTGAGCATGAATTTGCTTTTGTTCCACCTTGGTCTTGAACTTGAAAGTGCAGGCGGCCGCATAATGCTAAAACTACTTCTTAAATATTTTATGTTGAATTCAGGAATCGTTTGCACAAAAATGCTTCACGTTGATTGATGAATATGCTCCTGGCTTTAGCACATCAATCATTGGTTATGACATGCTGACTCCACCAGACCTTGAAAGGGTAATCGGTTTGACAGGTAACTTAGCCATATTCACCCAAACAGAAACATATGCAGTTGATATTTTAAGTGCAAGCCAAACAGCTTTTTCTAGGGCACAAAAGAGATACGCAGGAGAAAGTATAAATGAAACAAAGCTTTGCAATTCCTCAAACTGGAATGAATTTGTATATTGTGACAGTTTACATTTTGAACTGTTTTTTTGGGCAGGAGGAAATATATTCCACGGGGCTATGGGGTTGGATTCCCTTTTCCTCATGCGACCTGCAAAGGGGTGGTAAGCTAAATTATGCTGGCTTGGAATGTAATCTGGTTCTGTTTTTTTTGACGTATAACCGTGCTGTTCCAACTACTTGTAATCGTGAATATTTCGTTTATTTGGGACTAAGGTCAAACTACAAGACTCCGCTTCAAGGGTTATACTTGTGCGGAAGTGGAGCACATCCTGGTGGTGGAGTTATGGGAGCACCTGGACGTAACGCTGCTCGTTTAGTTCTTCAAGATGTTAAAGAACTTAAGGGGTGATAGCGATAATGGATTATGATTCGCCCACATTGTTACTTCTGCAAACTGACTTGGAAAAGGATGACTCTTCCATTGGAATTACATGCAGTAACTACTGCAAAGTTATTAGATATAGGAATCAAGACAATTATTTATCAAATTGGATGAACTGCATAACAACGATGCAGAAGCTATAGATTTCACAAAACTAGAACTTGTAATTCTTTAAGATGATTTTTGACATGTGTTTCAATGCATTGATTCCAGTATCTTGACACGGTTGATCAAGAATGAATTTAATTTGTGTAGGAAAGTATTTATACGAGCTAAACACTCAGGTCAATTTAAATCAAAAAGATTAACCGAAATGGGATCAGCTGGGAACAATGAGTGCACAGTAAAGATGTACACAACAGTTTGTTTGATCAACATGGGTAGCCAATCAATCACAAATACAAACACACCAATTGACTAAGCGATCCGTGTCATTAGATCAATCGACACAAGCTTTCATGGTCAACTCAACTGTAATTCTGGATGTCATTCTTTGTATATGAGCATTCACTCCAGAGTTCTAGACAACAATATCCAACGAACTTCGTAGAAAGTAGATACATTTCACCTTTGAGCTCTCCCTGTACGTGTAGACAACCTTCCGGAAGTCTAACTGAAATTATTTTACCGTGACCTCCAACCAGAAACAGATTTTGGAACAAGATTGATTGCATTGGATGCTGCTTCAAGCCTGCTTGCATGTATAAACCAAGTTTTGATATATGTTTATGTAGCCACAAAAATACACATAAACCATAAAATGTTTAAATTCATAAGGAAAATATATGTAAAACAAAAAACGATAAGTTTGATGATACTTATCATTCCATCTATTTAAAATGCATACAAAATCTTTTTATAAAAAATAAATAAAATTACTCTGTAGTTTGTTAAAAACTATTGGGAATTTTTAATTAGGTCTCAAAATTAACAAAAAAATTATAATTAGGTCCTTGATCTTGTAATTTTTAATTAAGTCTCTAAGATTTTTAAAACCTATACAAATTGTCTTTTTTTTCCAATGTTTTTATGTCGTCATAAACTAAAAACAACGATGCAATTGCAATTTTATCAGTTTAGGGATTTAATTAAAAATTGCCTTATAGTTTAAGGACTTAGTAATTAATTTACCTTGTAAAGAAAATGCAACATCTTTAGTTTCCTATTTACTGGAATGACGTAGCACTTTGATAGATACCATTAGTAGTTAAGTATCAGTAAGGAAGTTAATCAGTTAGTTGGGCAGGAATATAGTAGATGTATAGGTTTAAATAAAGAGGGTAGAACAAGAGAGAAATCATCTTATCCTTTGATAGAGGATTATATAGTCTGATAATGGACGGAATCTTGGTCTTTTGAATATCATGGGAAATCATTCATTTATATCTTCTAACCCTAGCCTAAGGCTGCTACCAAATCGGCACACCATTTGGGATTTAGTGTTCATCAATAAAAAATCCTTTTTTTTTCTTTAGATTCTGAGGCAGTCTTATGTTTGCTATCATCATAGCTCCAATATTGGTGCCATAGGGGGGTTACAAATATTGAAGATGATTCCAACATTTTTTAGAGAGGAAACTTACAGACAAGTTATCCTGGTAGAGCTCTATAAACACACAAGGAAAAAAAAGATATCGAAGGAAATTGAGGCTCTTAGAGGTAATGTTCTCCACGGTTGAGACAATGGAAACGACACAACCCATGCTTTATGGACGTTTGTGAAGGTACTGGTCAAAAGATTCCAACCAGGGTATCATTCTGATCAACTTAAGTAGGTACAGGAAAAGGTGTAAGAGAATGGCGAGCCAAGTGAATGAAGTCAAGGTGACGAATCTTGGGCGAGAGAAGACATAACAGAATATTAAGGTTTGTGGATAACAAAAACCAGAAGCTCAAAAGCTACAAGAATCAGGAGCAACCTAACAACATACGAGACAAAGAATTTGAAAAGAAGAACAAAATGAATTTCTTTGATACCAAGAATCACAGTGGCAGAGATGGGTCTTTCTGGGTTGCAAAGAGGAGGTTAAAATTGATAGAAGTCTCAATATATAGCAGAAGAGGACAACCAAGGACTAAACCAATGACAACAATGGAGGTCTTAGGTTTGAGAGTAGTACAAAATTAATCTACCACAAAAGTAAAATAAGGGGAAGATCTTGATAATCATCAGTTGCAATCATTTGTAGGAGTGTAATTAGTAAGGGAGCGATCTCAGTATAATTAATTACAGGGCCTCTGATGCTGTTTCATGGCCAAAACTGACATTGAAAACAGGGGACTAAAGGAGCATGGAGGTGTTTACATTTGTGTTTGACTTGAATGGAGTGGAAGCTGTTCTTGGGCTGCAGGGCAGAATTGTCTTGGTCATCATGCTTTAATCAGTTGAACATCAAATGGAACTTCATTTTAGTAGCTAGAAGCCATTCACCTTGAGGACAAGGTGAAACTTTAAGGGGACTAGAAGTATTGATAGATTGTTAGGTCTATATTTTGGAGGAAGTCAGTTAGGTTAGTTAGGCGGGATGAGATAGTAGAAGAAATAAGGCATAATTGCCTACAAATGAAGAAGGGGAGGTTTGATAGAAATCATAGTATTATTGGAGAAAGTAATAGGCTAGAGTGGGGAGAGTCCTATGTAAAAAAGAAACACCATGGCAAAAAACCAGAAGGGAAAGACAGAGCACCTTGCTATTTCTTCAACAGCTCTCATCACCTCACTTGAACTTGTCTCCAACACCTGCCCTCCGAGAATGATCTCATCTAGTATAGTATGCATCTGCAGATGAACTAATATTTTAGGATCACATTAATGGAAATTTAAGATGCAGATTTGCTTAGGTTGAAGTATCACTTTTGAGCTACTAAGCAAAAGAATGAACTGATTTCCATAAATTGAAGGGCATTTCCAAAACAACACAAAATTAATGGAGAAAAATAACATATAAAGGAGTTGTCAATCTACAGTAAAAAGTGCAAAGTCAAACATTGTCAATTGCTTCATATTTGAGAATACAGCAAGCCATACTAACAGACTGCAGCAAACTCGAGCAAATCATATATGCAGCAAAACATGTTTCCCAAAATCGTAACAGTTTCTAATTCAATTTTTAATACAGGGGTGCATTACCATATAGAGTCAATTTGAGATGAAGAACATAAGATTCATAATCGAGGGCACAAAGCATACAACCTTACTATAGTTGAACACGATATCAAGCTCACATACATTTCTGAAGCATTTGTCCAATGTTTCAACAAAGACTGAAGGCAGAAAGGGACTAAGTAAGCAAATCAAAACAAAAAATTAACAACAATGTAAGAGGCAATAATGAACAACTGTTAGCATATCTACATAGCCATGTAGAATGTAATATATAGTATATAACGATACGGCAAATAATTACTTATGCAGTAAAATTGAAATGGTTAAAGAAAAAGATAAAGTTAAAGGTTAAATAGACTGTTAACGCTTAACGCTATTACCTCCAATAGAGTTCATAATGTGAAAAAAGCAAAATGACCACAAAAGCATTTAGCCCAAATTAACATTCAAATTAATGTTTCTTGAAAAGAGTGGTTAGTACCAACTTGTAATTAGGTTTTACAACATTTTCCTAGAAACTTGGATTAAATTTATTTTCTTTCCCTTTAAAAATCTAGAATGTAGATGCGTATGCATATGGGTATTCTTTCACATGCTTATGGTGTAAAACAACAACTAAGTCATATCCCACAATGCAAGGTTAGCTACATACATGAACTAAATGACATCATTAAGCTCTACCAGATATCAGAATGATTTAAAAAGTATAAACGGTTTATCATAATAATATAATTTTAACATTATTCTGGAATTTTCACACGGAATAATTTCTAGTATTTATTTTTTATTATTTCAGTTAGTTTTGGGATGATTATGGTAGGTATAAAGTCCTTAAAGTACAGTGTATGTGTAGGAAATTCTAGAAGAGTTTCTATCTTGTCATCCATGTTTTTATTATTATAACTTCTACTAAGTTTCCAAGTATTAAGTATGTTATATGTTCATACTCAAAAAGGATCCAAAATCTAGAACAACAATACTCTAATTCTAACTTCAATCGTCCTAGTCCTGAACCCATTACTGATATAAAGAAGCTTCATCGGTTGTCTCTACCTTCATCACCATATTGATGACACCCACAGAAAAAACTACGTCATTTGTAATTATAATTCATAGCAAGTATGATACATTTTCTCAGCTAGTTTGTCTAGAAGCAAGGCGCAGCCATAAGGATGGTAAAACGTCAGTTTACGCATGGTCCCATACATTACAGATTACCTACTTTGGGAGGCACTTGATGATGTGTATTAAAAATATTAATCTAAATTACTTTCATGCAAGGATCGGTAAAACCGGTATTGCAACATTGAGTTACATCATATATAACTAAAGTTTAAAATTCACTATTTTTATAATAGTTCTTAGCAGGCACAACAATTTTTTATCCACGGTCATTCAGAAATCTGTCATTTCATGATATCAATTTTCTCCATTCTTAAGAATATATTATTAGAAAAAATTTAATCCGGTTTTCAATCAAAACTTCGTAGCTTCTTCAGACATTTGAGACAAACTGATTGATTCCCAAGCACACCAATAAGTTACCATTACTGAGTAAAATTATCAGTAATCTATCAGCGGACCCATCCCTGTAAAAGAGAGATATTTTCGATTTTGACATTTAATGCAATGCAGTAAAAGTTAGATAATGTCAGAATCTACCTTGTATCAAATCAAGCATCGCTAGTTCGTTTTCAGAACTATCAAAAATGAACACAAAATATAAAGTTGCAAAGTGCTTGTAGACAAGGCGAGAGTCCTGCAGGAGAATACAATAATAAATCTATACTTCCATTACTCGAATGAACAAAGATGAGATAACAGTATTACTACAAACAAGCCAAAGAATTGCTTAAAAGAACAAGCCAAAGTATTACTACACCAGTTGGCCATCAAGTTAACAACACTTAAAGAAAGTTTTCAATTATAAAATAAAAGCACACTCACAATCACGATCATAGCAGTCCTTCTAACTTAAGTTTCAAAACAAGTTCATGGTAATTCAGCCCTAGCTATTACTCTTGCCACCACCATATGCCAATACAAATCCATAAATATTTTTTAATCGGTACTATACCAACAAACACTGCAAAGAAAAAGCCCTAATCTCTTTTTTTTTTTTTTTTTTCCAACGCCTGATTAATGACAATTAAAATAAACCAATCATGAAACTCTGACAAATCAAATATATAGGAAGTAGAGAAGTACCGGGCCAAAGAAGGACTCAGCATCCACAAAATTGCTGACATGTTCAGGTCTACTGCATAATACTGCAAAAGAAACAACATTGACAAAACAGAAAGCAAAATTGAAAAGAAAATTAAACAGCGAGGGAGAGAGAAACCTGAAAATACATTGCGAATAGCTTCCTGCTGCTGCTCCACGGGCTGATCCAGCACAAAAAGAAAAAAAAAAGTGTGAAAATTGCATCCATTAAACGATAAATGGAAATGCTAACACCAAGGGTTTGAAGAGAGAGAGGAGGGACCTGAAATTGGTAGAATTTGGCGAGACGAGGCTTCCCCTGCGTGTTCATCACCAGCACTGCTTTTATCATTTTGCTTCTTTCTGAACCAATTTAAGTATATACATAATAATGGAGCTCCTTTTCTTATCATAACTCAAATTCAACTTCTTATATAGCACACGAAAATGTATCAACGATATATGAAAGTGAAGAAATCTTACGATCAATTAAACAAACGAGATTTCGAGAAAGATTGAGAGACAGTGAAATAGAAAAGAAACTTGAAATTGAATAGGAGTGTGAATGGAACGTACCAGCTCAGTCTCCGATCGAACAATCGACGACGGTGAGTGTTTTCCTTGGTCTTACTGCGAACTGTGAAGAAGAACGGAATTCTTAAACGCACCGTGTATCGAATTTGTCAATGGTAATAATTTGGTTGCATCGATTAAGCCCACGCCACTGCCAGCGTATTAGGACTACAGCGTGTGCGTCTAAGGTGCACACAAATAAAAAAAAAAGTAATTATGACCGAAAAAATATGAGATCTGCAAAGGTTTTTTTTTTTTCTATTACGAT